>Ga0224506_10000413_pt1 | contig 37755 bp, 18 predicted proteins | sample SF_Jan12_sed_USG_2_FD_169108 | JGI IMG/M metagenome (GOLD analysis project Ga0224506, IMG submission 169108) | Sediment microbial communities from San Francisco Bay, California, United States - SF_Jan12_sed_USGS_8_1 | ecosystem: Environmental > Aquatic > Marine > Sediment | place: USA... | reverse complement strand
GCGAATTTCCTGCCATTGTTATTGTTATTGTTATTGTTATTGTTATTGTTATTGTTATTACCATTCATAATTTATTGCCGTCCGCGTGCAACGCCTTATATGCCAGGCAGAATGCCGCAGATTTATTGCTTTAGAAGGAGTATCCAAATCGATCAAATTCATATTCATACAGGTCTCTCACCTTATTTTTTAATTCTTCGTCATAGTACTTGCTATATTGTTGCCGACCAGTGGAAGCATTGAGATAAGGGATATCATCAGCAGTGATTGAGATATCTAACTTGCTTAGAAACTTTGGCAGCTCATCCTCCAACTCTTCAAACATTAAAACTTCATTTACTAAAAAATCACCGTTTCCGTCACAAAGAAAAGACTCCAATGATGTAGGCAGTCTATTCTTTGGGTTAATATTCATCACATAGTCTCTAAATGACGGGGTTCGTGTTGTCATGTATCTTAATTTTCGCACGAAACTTCTCACACTATTAACTTTTAAATTTTTTCGCATCTTCAAATGGTGGTGATATAAGGAAACGACCCGGTCGTAAGGATTACGCACAAAACAGAATTTCTCATAACTATCCCAATCCCAGTCTCGATCTTCAAAAATAGTCTTCAATTCTAACGCAGAGATATGATGATAAAATGGAAAATCACTTGAAACCATCGAAATATGGACACTCGCAATATCAGTATATTTGTCTAAGACTTTCCTTGCTGTAGTACTACCCGTGCGGGGTGTGGCCAAGAAAATAAATTTATGAGAATGTGAGATTCTCATATAATCTCTCCATATTGATTAGCGTTAGCTACAGTAACAGGCCTACAGCATGTAGTTGCTCTCCCCCTTAGGCAAACATTTACTCTACTTTCACTTATATGCTCTTGCTCAAGAATGAACAACTCGCTCTCATTATTATCAAAACATAAAACATCTAATTCAAGATCATTCTGCAATAGATAACAGACCAAATTAATACCAATTGTTTCACCTGAACCTGTTATAAGTATTTTATTCGCCATAATTAATTTTATTATTTGTATAATATTCATTAGTGCAATTGACTGGCAATACAATTCATCATTTAGAATATCCGCCAATTATTAGCACATTGTTGCTACTCTTCCTTCTTTGTTGCACTTACAACATACCCTGATGCAAACACATCTAACTCTAACTTTCTACAAATATTTTCAAATGCTGTGACCATTAAAAATAGTGGCATAAAAAATGAAAAATAATCATTGGCCCTATAGTAAGCCTTGACATCAACATCTATAAATCCGCATTTAATTAGCACTTTCTTCATAGAACGGGCGGAACAATGATCAAAATACGCCGGGTAACCGGTCACATCTTCAACACCAGGTCTAAGAATTGGAATAAGTTTTTTTTGAAGAGCTGGGCCTACAATGCGTAATGCTATTGAATAAGGATGCCATTTTGAAGGAACATAATGATGGGTCACCCCCCCTGGACTTAATGATGAATACATACTGGCAAAACTGGCTTCATTGTCGGGAACATGCTCAAGTAATGTTATTGATATAATTAAATCATATTTCTCAGCAAGTGGTTCTTCTATAGATTGAACAACAAAATTATCGTATATTTCATAACACTTATCCCTGCTTTCTATATCCAGGCCATTATATTCATAACCATTTCCTTTACTCAATAAAGGACGATCTATCCCACCGGCTTCAAGAACTTTACTTGCACCTTCTTTTTCAATGCTTTGATTAATTCGTTTTAAAAGCTCTTCTTTATATGATTCAGATTTAAAAAACCCCGGAAATTTACTTTCCACCATTTTCGAATATTTTCTATTTGCTGAAATAAAACTTTTTACCATTTTCATAAAAACACTACCTGAATCCCTATAAGCTCTTACAAAGTAAATTTAAACCCTGATTTAATTTCACTAATGGCTCCCATTTTAAAAATGACTTCGCTTTATCTATCACCGCTAAAGCCTGCGCCGCCAGTAACTAGCGCTTTCACTCTTAGGCTCCGTGTCTACCATAAACATCATCAAAACGCACAATATCGTCCTCACCCAGATAACTACCCGTTTGAACCTCTATTAACTCTAATGGAATTTTTCCAATATTTTCCAATCGGTGTTTTACGCCCAATGGAATATAAGTTGATTCATTTTCGGACAAAATAAACACATCATCGCCTTTAGTGACTTTTGCTGTGCCGTTGACGACTACCCAGTGTTCTGCGCGATGGTGATGCAATTGCAATGACAATACGGCACCGGGTTTTACGGTGATGCGTTTAGCCTGAAAACGATCGGAACTATCGATACCTTGATAACATCCCCAGGGGCGACATACACTTTTATGCAGCATGACTTCGTCACGGCCATCGTTATGTAATTTTTCGACAATGTTTTTTATGCCCTGGACTTGTTCACGATGCGCTACCAGTAAAGCATCTGCGGTATCCACAATGACTAAATCACTGACGCCAAGCGCTACCACTAATCTTGATTCTGAACGGATGTAACAGTTGTTTGATGCTTCTGCTTCAACATCACCCATGATGGTGTTGTTCATTGCGTCTACATCACCTATGTCATGCAGTGCTGCCCATGAACCAACATCACTCCAACCAATATCAACGGGTATCACTACTGCATTGTCTACTTTTTCCATCACGGCATAATCGATGGAATCACTCGGGCAATTTTCGAATGTCGCCTCATCGATACGAATGAAATCCATATCCCTTTCTGATTTGTTATATGCATTCTGACAGGCTTCGAACATGTCCGGTCTTAATCGCTCTAAAGCAGCAAGATAGGTCGATGCTTTGAACATAAACATGCCGCTGTTCCAGTAATAACTGCCTTGTTCGATATAACTTTCTGCGGTTGCTCTATCCGGTTTCTCGACGAAGCCGGCAACCGAGAAACAATTATCCGCGATTGAATCACCGGCATTGATATAACCGTAACCAGTTTCCGGCATATCAGGAACAATTCCAAAAGTGACCAGATTATCTGAATCACTTTGGCTCTGGCCAAGTTTTATAGCGTCAAGAAATCCATCAATATCCTTGATGTCATGGTCGGCTGGAAGAATTAATAATGTGGGGTCTTGTTCATCCTGGATAGCATTAAAAGCAGCTAAAGCAATCGCCGGTGCGGTGTTTCTACCCACCGGCTCGAGGATAATATCAACACCCTTAATTTTAGTTTCTCTGACCTGCTCGGCCACCATAAATCGATAGCTTTCATTGCAGATGACCACAACATGATCAATGTCAGTGGCTCTACCAAAACGATTAACCGTATCCTGAAGCAATGTGGTTTTGTTGAGAAGCGGCAGAAGCTGCTTAGGATGCATTTTCCGTGATAACGGCCACAGTCGAGTACCGGAACCACCCGAAAGTATTACAGGAACAATCATCTAAACTCTCCGCTTCAAATCTTCGCTATCTTATTTTTATTATCGTTATTATTCTAATTACGCGTATCACCAACCAATAATCGAGTTTTCCATATCAAAAACACGGCGGGCAATACCACTAAGGTCAGGATTGTAGCACTTAACATACCACCGACCATAGGGGCTGCAATTCGGCGCATTACCTCTGAACCAGTGCCGCTTCCTAGCATGATCGGCAATAACCCCACTATTATGGCAGAAACTGTCATCATTATGGGTCGAACTCGTAATAAAGCGCCCTCAATAACGGCTGATCGTATATTTTCAATCGTTAATTTCTGATTGCCTTTTTCTGCATCACTGACATGCTGGGCGTAGGCCTGGTTGAGATAGACCAGCATGACCACGCCGATCTCCACTGCGACACCAGCGAGGGCGATAAAGCCGACACCTACCGCTACTGACATGTTGTAATCCAGCAGATACAGCAGCCATAGCCCCCCTGCCAGGGCCAGAGGCAATGTGCCCATAATAATCAGAACCTCAGTAAAGTTCTTAAAGTTCATGTACAGCAATAAAACTATAATAATCAGCGTGATAGGAACAACTGTTGAGAGTCTTTCTTTCGCTCTAACCATGTATTCATATTGCCCCGACCATGAAATTGAGTAACCCGGTGGCAGCTCTATATTCTCACTCACTGCACGTTGCGCCTGCTCTACATAAGACCCCAAATCACGGCCTTCTATATCGATATATATCCAGCCATTGAGGCGTGCGTTCTCTGTTTTGATTAAACCCGGGCCGTCATCAATACGAATTTCGGCAACTTCCGCCAGCGGAATATGCGCCCCGGTAGGAGTGACAATCGGCAGGTTACGCAGCTTTTCAAGTGAATCTCTGACATCGCGTGGATAACGAATATTGATGGGGTAACGCTCCAGGCCTTCGACCGTTTGTGCCACCACCATTCCGCCCAGCGCCAGTCGCACCACTTCCTGCACATCGGCGATATTTAGTGCAAAACGTGCTGCGGCCAGACGGTCAATATCAACCATTACATAACGACCACCTGAGACTCGTTCGGAATATACCGAAGCGGTACCGGGCACATCCTGGATGACAGCTTCAATTTCCTGGCCGATTTTTTGAATGGTCTCCAGGTCAGCGCCTGCGACTTTAATTCCCACCGGGGTTTTAATGCCCGTCGCCAGCATGTCGATACGATTTTTGATCGGCATTACCCAGGCATTAGTTAATCCGGGAATTTGAATGCGTTGGTTCAGTTCCTGTTTTAATTTCTCCAGCGTCATGCCTTCGCGCCACTGATCCCTTGGTTTTAACTGGATCGTCGATTCGATCATGGTTAGGGGCGCGGGATCAGTGGCTGTCTCAGCCCTGCCCACTTTGCCAAAAACTCGTTTCACTTCTGGAACCGTCATGATTAATTTGTCGGTCTGCTGCAATAACTCCTGTGCTTTACCGATAGATATCGCTGGAAAGGTGGTCGGCATATACAACAAATCGCCTTCATCCAGATCAGGCATAAATTCAGAACCGATTTGCGTTAGCGGCCAGAGACCGATCAGTACCAGGGCAAAACTCATCGCCAATATTTGTTTCGGTTTTTTAATCACCAGATCAATGGCGGGTCGATAAAGCTTAATCAAAATTCGATTTACTGGATTTTTCTTTTCCGGCGTAATGTGGCCTCGAATAAAATAACCCATCAATATTGGCACCAGCGTAATCGACAAACCTGCGGCAGCGGCCATGGCAAAAGTTTTGGTATAAGCCAGCGGCGAAAATAAACGCCCTTCCTGAGCCTCCAGTGTAAACACTGGCAAAAAACTCAGGGTAATAATCAACAAGGAGAAAAACAATGGTGGCCCTACTTCCAAACTAGCCTGCCTGATTATTTCCCAACGATTTTCTTCGGTGACTTCTGTTTTCTCAAAATGTTTATGTACATTTTCAATCATCACTATCGCGGCATCGACCATGGCACCAATGGCAATGGCAATGCCACCCAACGACATAATATTGGCATTAATACCCATGCGCTCCATAACAATAAAGGCGGTTAAAATACCCACCGGTAATGAAACAATAATGACCAAAGACGAACGCAGATGAAAAAGAAACAGGGCACAAACAAGAGCAACAACAATAAACTCTTCTACCAGCTTATAACTTAAGTTATCGACCGCACGTTCAATCAATGACGAGCGATCATAGGTTTCAACAATCTCAACACCTTCGGGCAAACCTTTGGACAATTCATCCAACTTTGCCTTAACACCGGCAATAGTCGTCATGGCATTTTCACCGTACCGCATTACGATAATGCCACCGACAACTTCACCCTCACCATCTAACTCGGCTATACCGCGACGCAGTTGTGGGCCCTGACGTACTTGCGCAACATCCTTGAGCAGGATGGGTGAACCACGCTCATTCACACCCAATGGAATGTGCCGCAGATCTTGCAGAGAATCAATATAGCCCGTGGCGCGAACCATGTATTCAGCTTCGGCCATTTCAATGACTGAACCACCCGTTTCCTGACTTCCACGCATGATCGCAGTTTTAACTTTTGAGACTGACAAACCATAAGCACGCAAACTATTTGGATCGAGCACTACCTGATATTGTTTAACCATACCGCCTACAGTAACGACTTCAGAAACACCGTGAACGGTTTGCAGTTCATACTTCAAAAACCAGTCCTGCAAACTACGTAACTGGGATAAATCATGTCCACCAGTTCGATCAAGTAATGCATATTCATAGACCCAACCGACTCCCGTAGCATCGGGACCTAATTCAGGACGAGCCTGAGCGGGCAGCTTACTGGCAACCTGACTCATATATTCCAGCACACGCGAACGCGCCCAATAAAGATCAGTGCCGTCCTCGAAAATCACATAGACATAAGAATCCCCAAAAAATGAATAACCACGAACATTCACCGCTTTGGGCACTGACAACATGGTTGTGGTGAGTGGATAAGTTACCTGATCTTCAACTACCTGAGGTGCTTGTCCCGGATACGAGGTTTTGATAATGACCTGTACATCTGATAAGTCAGGAATCGCGTCCAGCGGTGTTTGCTTGAGTGAATAAAGACCAACACCCACCAACATTACCGTTAATAACAAAACGATAAAGCGATTATCAATCGAAGCACTAATTATTGCTTTAATCACTATTTCATCTCCATATCGGTTTTATCATCAGCTTTAGACATACGCTTGAAACTGGCTTTAATGCTGGCTTCTGAATCAATGAGAAATTGACCGGAGACAACCACTTCATCACCTGCTTTTAGACCACTGGAAATTTCAACCCAGTCACCACTTTCAATACCCGCTTTCACAGTTCGCGCTTCAAAACGACCTTCACCCAAAGCAAGGATGACACGTTCATTACGACCAGTACGAATCAAGGCTTCCATAGGAACAACCAGTATGTTGCTTTTCGCACCGCCGTATATTTTCACATTGGCGTACATGTTTGGTTTTAAAGCTTCTTCGGGATTATCAAAACGCAAACGGACTTTCAGTGTTCTGGTCTTTGGATCAAGACTGGGATAAATATACTCGACCTTACCCTGCCATTCCCTGCCCGGCAAATACGACAATGTCACCTGCGCAGAATCGCCCATCGAGACCCAGTCCGCCTGCCGTTCAAAAACTTCAGCCAACAACCAGACACTCGATAAATCAGCCAGACTCATCACTTTCATCGAGGGTTTAATGAACATGCCTTCACGCACAGGCAAAGTTGAAACCACACCATCCTGCGGCGCGAATACAGAAATATACTGGCGAGCTTTTCGCGTCTTACGCAAGCCATCAATCTGGTCTTTAGAAATACCCAATGCCAATAAACGCTCACCGGAAGCTGAAACCAAACCTTTATTACCCACTGACAAAGCCTGCACAAATTCTTCCTGCGCATTGACTAATTGGGGCGAATAAAAATCAAATAATCGATCACCCTTATTTACGCGCTCGCCTTCTGAACGTACAACAAGATTTTCAACCCAACCTTCGGTGCGTAAGTGGATATGGCTTAATTTCGATTCATCAAAATCAACGTAACCAACAGTATCAATACCACGCCAAAGTTTGGACATTTCAGCCTTACTGGTGCGCACACCTAAATTTTGAATCACTTCAGGCGAAATCGTTATTGCATCACCACCAGCGGCATCAGCATAAACTGGCACAAGTTCCATGCCCATGGGTGATTTACCCGGTTTATCGCGTTGGTAATTAGGGTCCATCGGTGCCACCCAGTACAACACATCTTTTTCCTCTGCCAACGAGGTTTGTATTATTGTCAGTGACAATAAAATGATTGCTAGCACACTGTTAATTATATTTTTCATTATTCTTCTCCCGTTACATACAGCAACTGTGCCAGAGCTAATGCACGATCTACGCGCACACGTAAATCAGATAAACGAATATCCAGCTCGGTGATATGCGCACGCATTAAATTAGTAAATTCAGTGACACCACTTTGATAAGCCTTCATTGCAGCTTTAGAATTACCTTCTGCGGATTTGATTAAGTTATCTTTATACTTACGCTGCCTTTCATCCAGACCTTTTAATTTAACCAGGTTGCTATCATAGACTTGCTTCAATTGACGCAACTTGTCATCTCTCGCCAATTTCACCGCCATCATTTTTTCTTCTTTGGCAGCAACACGTTTGTCCTGACGATTTTCGGTAAATAATGGAATATCCAGGGTCACCATTGCTGCCATCATATCGGTACGTTCACTACTATCCGGGTTTTCACCAAACCGTTTTCTATATTCCAAACCCAAACCCCATGCGGGTTTATATTGTTGTTGCACGATAGCAACGCCCTGCTTACTGACTTCAAGCTTTGCCGTTTCTATCACGATTGATGGATGTTCTGTTATCAATTTATTGAGATCTTCATTGCCTGAAAACTCTTGCAGCTTAGGGAAATCAGTATCGATAGGGAGCCATGCAGCATCACCCAGCCATTGTGACAATTTAGAGCGCAGCACATTTTCATCGGTCTGGATTTTTATCGCTCTATCATCAAGCCGTGATAATTCAAGATCAGCACGTAATACATCCTGCTGATTAACGCGTCCGGAGGCATAATGCGCTTCAGTAATATCAACTAACTGCGCAAACAATTTTCGTGTTCGATGAATAATGCGTACTGCTTCAACCTGATAATACAGGTTGAAAAAATCTTCGCGTATAGTTCGTTTGAGTTTACCTCGCCGGTCATTAGCACGCGCCAGCTCAGCTTTAGCATGCCACTCGGACTGTATTTGTTTTAATGCCAGAGAATCACCTTTAGGGAAAGACTGCTGTACACCAAAAACAAACTGGGTCATGGGTTCCTGAGAAAGACTCAAACTATCCAGCGGCACATTAGACAGCCCCATGAGGAGCTTAGGATCGGGCAGTTGATTGTCTGCCACCGCATCATTATTCCATGCCCTGGCCACTGCTTTATGACTTTCCATCAAGGGATCATTTGCCAAAGCCAGACTCTCAGCTTCTGACAAAGACAATGCCGAGACCTTAGAAAACACAGCGAGCATGGTAAATAGAACCATGAGTCTGCATAGATTTTTTATCTTAATAAAATCGGGATAACTTTTATCACCATTATTATGGCAACGAAGATGATTGCTCATCATAAATACTCCACATCAAAAATACATCATCGAAATCGATGATTATTGCGTACCAATAGTACACTTCGAGTTGAGGTTAGAGCGTGAGCGGGGGTCTTGAGGGAGGAGAAATGGTTCTTGTTAACAAAGAATCCGCCATTATAGAAACAACTTCAATATCTTTTAAATCCGACAGTTCAAGAAATTCAAATGTAATCGCCGAGGATATATGAACACAACCAGCACAATCACCATCACACTGGTTGCCGCAAGCACATGCTGCTGTTTTTTTATCTGATTCAGAATCCTGTGATTTTGTGGATGACATATCATGTCCGGCATGATCTACCATAACCATTTCAACATCTACAGCATCAGCTTTGCAGTGATTGCTCGACATTTCCATCGGCATAGCAAAGACATTGCGCAGTGGTAGCATTACTACCATTAACACCAACATATTCACCAACATTTTTTTGAACAGCAATTTCATGTATTTATAAATAGCAGAGTTATCTCAATAAAACAATGACCACAGTTTAAACTACGATTATTGTTCACACCATTGGTTCCATCAGCCATCAAATTAAAGCTGCACGGTAATTTTTTTCGACGCCTCTTTTGCGTTTTCCAGTGCTTTCGCTACTTCATCACTTCTTGCCAGAACAACTCCCATGCGCCGGCGACCACTCACTTCCGGTTTGCCAAACAACCGAACTTGCGTATTTGGTTCAGCTAACACGGCCTCCAAGTTTCTAAACACGGGTTCCCTGGATTCTCCTTCAGCAAGAATAACACTCGATGCCGATGGCCCATGAAAATGAATATTGGGAATGGGCAAACCTAAAATAGCGCGTGCATGTAAAGCGAACTGGGATAAGTCCTGAGAGATCATAGTCACCATACCGGTATCGTGCGGCCTGGGTGAAACTTCGCTAAAAATGACCTCATCACCTTTGATAAATAGCTCAACGCCGAAAATACCACGACCACCTAGTGAATCTGTAACCTTCCTGGCCATATCACGTGCTGAAGCTAGCGCCTGCGAGCTCATCGCCTGAGGCTGCCACGACTGACGGTAGTCGCCATCAACCTGAACATGTCCAATCGGCTCACAAAAACTGGTACCGCCTGCATGCCTGACAGTGAGCTGAGTAATTTCATAATCAAAATCAACAAAACCTTCAATAATGACTTTGCCTGCCCCGCTACGTCCGCCTTCCTGGGCATAATTCCAGGCAATTTCAATATCTGACAACTGCCTAATCGTGCTCTGCCCTTTCCCTGATGAACTCATAATCGGCTTAACCACACAGGGCAAACCAATCTCTTCGACGGCCTGATCAAACTCTGCACGTGTTGACGCAAAACGATATGGTGAGGTTTTGATATTCAATTCTTCAGCGGCGAGGCGTCGAATCCCCTCACGATTCATGGTCAAATGCGCAGCGCGGGCACTTGGGATAACGGTAAAGCCTTCAGATTCAAGCGCGACCAGTGTGTCGGTCGCAATCGCCTCGATTTCAGGCACAATAAAATCTGGTTTTTCAGCTTCTATCACAGCGCGTAGTGCAGCACCATCGAGCATGCTTATCACATGGCTTCGATGCGCAACCTGCATGGCGGGGCTATTCGGGTAACGATCAACCACGATCACTTCAACACCTAAACGCTGAAGTTCAATCACCACTTCTTTACCCAGTTCTCCGCCACCGCAAAATAGAACCCGGGTTGCTGTAGATGATAAAGGTGTACCTATTTGTGTCATAAAGAATGTACCCACCAAAACTTAATTTTAGAAGTCAGATTATAATGAAACTATGTTGAATTGATCATTTCTTGTTCATGTATGTAGTCACAAATTAACTATTCTGACGGAAGTCACGAGATATTAACTTAAAATTCATTCTCCGTTATCATTTATAGTCAATACACCTGTTTAATTGCTATACATTTCATGGTGTTATGTTATATTTACAATCTAAAAAATGAGCCATGAATTAAATGTCACTCATCATTACTGGGTTCGTTCATATATTAAACAATCGACTCAGAAAATGCCCCATAAATGACTCGATTTTTATCGAGAATAAATGAAAAATAAAGGAATAATAATGACTTCAGATGAAGACATCACATCAGTAAACTGTAATACCTTACGTTCTGTAGCGGGTAATAATATTTCACCTGATGAAATTATTCCTCTCACAGTATTGTCAGAAGGTCAGACCGATGTAGGTAAGAAACGCCTTCACAACGAAGACTCTTTCTACTCCTCAGATGATAAGTGCCTGTGGTTCGTCGCCGATGGCATGGGTGGTCATAATGCGGGAGACTTTGCTAGCCAGTCATTAGTTAATGATGCTGAAGCTTTTTTCAGCCCCAGCGACTCCATTGAAGAATCTGCTGAAAAGATAGAAGCCATTATTCAACAGACCAATTTAAACCTAATCAATAAAGCATCAACTATCACCGGCGACACCATCATTGGTGCCACCATTGCACTGCTTATCAGCAAAGATAATCAGGGCATTGCACTCTGGGCTGGCGATAGCCGCATTTATCGCATACGTTCCGGAAATATTGAGCAGCTCACCACTGACCATAGCCTGGTCAATGACATGATCAAGGAAAATATTATCAAGCCGGAAGAAGCAGAAACCCACCCCGAGAAAAACAAAATCACTCGCGCTGTTGGTCACGACAAAGATCTGATACTGGATTACAGAAAACTCTCTATATTACCCGGAGATCGCTATGTTGTTTGCTCTGACGGGTTAACTAAAGAACTCTCAGATGAAGAAATTTTGTCCATCGCTGGCAATGGTTCAACCACAACAACCAATCAAACTCTAATGCAACAGGCAATCGAGAAAGGTGGCCGCGATAACGTTACAAGCATTACTATCGACTTCTTCAAAGGATAATTTACATGGAAACGTTTAAAACTACCGTAGAACAACTAATTAATAATGAAATAGGCATTGAAGAAGCCTGCTCACTGCTTGAGTTTTGGGGCGAATCTTATATTGGTGACACAGAAACTTTTGAAACAGCCAGAAAAACTCTAGATGAATTTTATGAGAATCATAAAATTAGCGAAAGCTATCAGCGTAAAATATTAAATTCTATTGGCATCATAACAGGCACCCCTCATTCATCTCTTGATGAGGAAGATGATGATACAACTGTCATCGCACAACCACTAAAAAAATCTTCTGAAAAAGACACTGATTCATTTGATGAAGAAGATGAAGATGCAACCGTGTTCGCTGGCTCAAACGAAGGCGGGGCTACTGCCGATTTTTCTAATGATAGCAATCAAGTCGACGAAGACGAAGACGATGGCCTTCTAAAACCGGGCAGCATCCTTAAAGATCGTTTCAACCTTGTTTCAGTACTTGGCGAAGGCGGCATGGGCGTGGTTTACAAAGCCATTGATATGCTCAAGGTCGAGGCAAAGGATATGAATCCTTATGTTGCCATCAAAGTTTTATCAGAAGATTTTAAAGAACACCCTGACGCTTTTATCTCACTTCAACGTGAAACCAGTAAAGCTCAGAAATTAGCGCATCCAAATATCGCAACCGTCTATGACTTTGACCGCGATAAAGAAACCGTCTATATGACCATGGAGATGCTGGAAGGTAAACCACTGGATGAGTTTATTAAAAGCATGCCTAAGGAAGGTCTTTCAGAAATGGAAGCGCTGGAAATGGTTACTGGTCTTGGTGAAGGACTGGCCTATGCTCATGCAAATGGTCTGGTACACTCAGATTTTAAACCGGGTAACGCATTTGTACTCTATGATGGCCCGATAAAAGTAATCGATTTTGGTATCGCACGCGCTGCAGGTAGTGCAGCACAAGATCCCGCACCCGAACATGACATATCAAAATCAGGACTGGAAACAAATCTCAACCCTGCTCCTACAGATAACACCGCAAATGCAACAACTGATTTTGATGCTGGCACTCTGGGCGCACTAACACCTGCATATGCAACAGTTGAAATGTTTGAAGGCAGGGATCCAGCACCATCCGATGACATCTATGCCCTCGCCTGCGTAACGGTACAACTGCTAACCGGAAAACATCCATTCAAGAAAAAAACCGCGCCGAAAGCCAAGCAGCTAGGCATGAAACCGCCCATCATCAATGGTTTCAGCAAACGCCAACAAAAAGCTTTAGACAAAGCCCTGGAGTTTACTCGCGATAAACGCACAGAAACCATGGAAGAATTTCTCGACGGCATTCGTCGTAGAAAAAACTATACCAAGCAAATATTTTTAGGCACGGTAGTAACACTCGGTCTGATCGGTGGCTTTGGTTACAAACCCATCACAAACTATTACGAGCAAGAGGAAATTGACAAAATAATATTACAGGCCAATGAAGGCACCAGCTCTCGCTTACTCCAGACATTAGGATCTCTGAACCAGTATACGCCTGAAAAAAGAAATGCAATTAAAAATGGCATTAAAGATAAAGCATTAGAGATTTACACCTTAAAAATTCAGGAAGCAGTCAATATTGAGAACGCTCAATACGAATTTGAAACAGCAAACAACTATGCAGCTGAAGCGCTAGGCTATTATTCCGACTCTGCAGCCATTCAGGTTCTATCAGAAGAAATTAATGAAGCAAAAATATCTATAATTCAGAACTTGCATGATAAATACATTGAGCACCTGCTCGCACTCAACCTGTTACCTGATGAATCAAAAGATGAGTTGACTGACACACTATCATTAATCAAGAAGATATCACCAGAAGATGAGGCATTTAATGACCCTCGACTGGAATTTAGCTACTACAACGCCGCCTATAATGCGATCAAAAATAAACAATATGAAACTGCTGAAATCTATTTAAATACGGGCAATAAATATGTAACTGAAAGCCAGATTTATACGGAACTCTATGACAGGATAATACTGGAGAAATTAAATAATCAAATCGCTGCGGCACAGACAACAGCATACAACAACATTCCAGAAGAAAGCATAAGCGCTAACGACCTGACCCCCTACATTGGTGATCTTACAATACTGAGCCTTAATACTGAAACCCAGGGCAAGAAATACATCAACTTCCTTAAGCTCTTTGATGGTGAATTTAAACAGTTACTAGAGTTTGACAGCAAACAGGCAGAAAAATTACTACTACAATTTTCACCCGCTTTAACCTTAGTAAAACTAGTTGGTTACACTGAACAATTAAGCAATTCTAATTCTTCGGAGAACATAACATTAGATAGCAACTCACTAATCAAGGTCCACTTTATTAATAACGAGACAACTCTGGAAAAATTTATAACAGACATATCAAAATTAAAAATCAGCTTAAGTCATTACAAGATTGAGGCGCGTACACAATATAATCTTGATTATGAATCAAGCATTAATACGCTAAGCAAGGAAAATCGTCCATCACTTATTGAGAACTACAGCAACCTCTATCAAGCATTGTTGATTGACGAATCAAAGACAGCAAGCAAAATACATCTAGAAGAAAGCAGGAAATCACATAAAACTAAACTTGCCCACATTAAACTATTAGCTGGCATCGAAAATGATAAACGCATATTTAGAAACATCGCTTCCGAGAACCGACTTCAGGACTCTGTAAAAACATACGACAAGATTGTTAAAAATAGTGATGATCAGGAATTCATAGATTTTGCCAAAAAAGAAGTATCGAGAATGTACTCTGCACTGGCGGAAAACAACGCCAATGATGACAACTATGAAAGCGCTCTCGAAAATGCTATTAGTGCAAAAAAATATTTCAGTAACGAATATATAGAAAAACAGGAGTACGAGTATCAAAAAGAAATATCTACCAAAGAAGTGGCTAGATTAATTCTTACTCGTGAAGATGAAGATGCTGAAATTGCCAAGAAATTATTAAAATCACTAAAGAAGAATTACATTGATGACTATCGATTTATTGTTGATAAAATTGGCTATATAGTAAATCTTGAAATTATACCCATGTCTAAAACCAATTTGCTAGATGCGCATAGACTGAAGGAACACGCCTTATCAATCGTTAAATCTGAAACTATTGCACGAGTTAAAATTGAGGGTTTACCAAAACCTTCGAAACTAGCTATTCAAGGCAAAATTGAAGTTGAGCAAAGGAATCTTACCGCTGCACGGAACAGCCTTAACAAAGCTATAGCGAAGCACCCTACTCACTACCAGGTAGATGAATTAAAAGAAAAATTAGCGAAGCAAACTTTAAAAGCTAATGAAGTTTACAAAAAATACAAGAAATTTTTTGATGAAGAGAAATACCTGAAAGCAGATATTGCTCTCAATAATTCTCTAGCAGAATGGAAAGATAACCAGGCCTACAACGCAGAACGCATCTATTATGATCGTGTGATGAAACAGGTCAAAGCCAAAGCCAAACTTTGTCGTACTGACCTTCAAGGCATTGGTAAACAGACTCGAGGTGCCTGTAACGATGTCGTATTATCAAGTAAAAAAGCAGCACCAACTATGGTCGTTGTACCTGCAATCTCAGTCAAATCAAAACCCTATGCTATCGGCAAATACGAAGTTTCGATTAAACAACTCAATGATTATTGCAAATCAACCAAGCAGTGTACTGAACTCACGTCCGTGGACACTGAACTCCCAGCCACAAATGTACCTAAAGAAATTATAGAAAATTACACTAGCTGGCTGTCAACTGAAACAGACTTTAATTATCAAATCGCTTCACATGAGCAATGGCGTAATGCCTCAGAAGCAGGTGGTCGCGAAGGGAACTCAAATTACAATTGTCGACTACGCATAGGTTCGAAACTTATTAAAGGTCAGAACATCGTGCCAATTAAATCGGGCTCTGTGAACAACTGGGGGCTAATTAATTATGTGGGCAATGTGGATGAGTTGGTAAGCACAGAAAATGGTTATGTACTTGCAGGTGGAAACTTCTCTGACTCAATTTCGGACTGTAAGGTTTCGCTCAAGAAACCATTCACATCAAACAGTAATACTACAGGTTTCCGTCTAGTACGTAATCTTGATTAATCAGCAATGCCAGAGCTGGAAGGCGCGGCAAACTTTGCCGCGCAATAAATTACTAAGTAACTGTAAACAAAATGATGAGTGCACTTGTCTCATCAACCTTCTCTCCAAGACTAATCACTCCATGTGAACTTAAGGGAAGTTCCTCGCGCCTTAGGTACACTTCTTTGCCATCATTGAGCTTAATATAAGTACCATTCGTACTTTGGTCTGTGAGCACAAATTTTCCACGATTATAATCCAGCTTAACATGGCTTCGTGATGCTAAAGTTGCATCAATCGTTATATCGGCTTTTGCTCCTCGTCCTATAATAATAGGCATATCATCCTGTGTTAAAACTTTACTTTGACCTGAATAACTCATCATTATTTCAATGTCACCTTTGGAATGTGATGGTGTAAACGACATTCTTGTGACGTCATCTTCTTCATCCCAAACCACATCATAAATTGTAATTTGTTCCTGTTTACCCTTTACTGATGTGGTATCAAACTCTCTTGCCATTTCCTGTAAATCATCAGAAAGCTGGTTATAAGTATCTTCAGTTGTGATAATTTGACGCGCTTTAGCGATGCCCGCCATACGGGCAGCAACATTAACAGCATCGCCGAAAACATCATTATCATCAAGTATTGCCTCACCAGCATGGATACCAATACGTACAGCCATTGGATTATCATCAGGCCCGGTCAAAATACTAACCGCTTCCTGGATTTGACAACTAGCAATAACTCCATCTTCTGCAGTTGGGAAGCGACACATAATTTCGTCGCCAATAGTTTTAATTACCACTCCTTTGTATCGCTTAGTGATATCAGCCATTAAATTGATACAATTTCCAATGATTGCTTTCGCCTTCTCATCACCAAATTTATCATAGAGCGCCGTACTTCCAGCAACATCCGAAAACATAACAGCACAGTTTATTATCTCACGACTCATTAAAAATTCTCTCCAACTACTTAGTTAAATAAAACAGAAACTTGTACACCATCTGCTTTCTTCTTTTTCCTTTTTTCTTCTTCTTTGCCTGGTAAAGGCGGCTCATCACTTTGATCATCGGGTAATGCAATACCAACACCATCAATTACAAACAGGTTAATATCAGAAAACAAAGCCAAATCAATAAAGCCAACATCCTCGAGTCCACTCGATTGACTACGCTGAGTACCTGCACTTCTTGCTGCACCTGAGTTAATAAGACCAACACCTAAATCGACTATATCAAGATTAACATTAACATTTGGTGACGTTGTGATATAAGCATTGGCAGAATATATCAGTGTTACTGTACCCTGTATATCACTACTCAAAACAAACGCGTTTATTTCATCCAGACCAATATTACTCGCAGCGGTCAAATTAACGGTGTTAGCTCTAACACTGGGATTAAAGAAATCTGTACTGATCATACTACCGTTATTACTTATGACGGTGACGGTGCCAACATTAGCAAGAGTACCAGCTGCCGCATCGAGAGAGGAAACAGCAATATCACCTGATGCTTCATAAGTAATAGTACCTCCCGTCGTACTCGCATTCGTACCATTAACCATAGTGATTGATCCAGCTGAAGAAGTAACCGAAATGTCACCGCCTGCTGTTGAAATAATATCACTTGTTTGTGAGATATCACCCGTAGAAGAAATGGTAATACTGGCATCAGTTGTTAATAAGTCAATATTGAGAGCGCCTGTATTCGCTAATTCAATACTGCCACCAGCTGTATCGCTGGCTATATAAGCAGCAACTGAATTTCCAGCATCATTCAGTAGGCTACCACCAGCAGTGGTGGTCGTTAGTACGTTACCACTAATTGCACCAGATTGAGTCAAACTACCTGTTGTCAGATTAATGTTTCCGGTTGTAGTAATACCAGTAATATCTAATGATCCAGTATCCACTAATAAGATATCACCTGATACGTCGGAGCCATTAAAACTGCTTAGTGCATTATTCAAACCTAATGTGGTACCACCATTTGAAGTTGTGGTGAGTAAAGTCCCGGCAAAGGTAGCAGTCTGAGTGATAGTTCCACCCGCCTTCAGATCGATGGCGTTTGATATTGTGGCTCCACTATTGATAATTGCACCGGTGTTGCTGATGATGACATCACCACTGCCACTTTGGTTAATACCTGCCAGGGTCAGCGTAGCAACATTGTCGTTTAACTCAATGTTGCCACTGGTGGCGTTAGTCGCTGCATAACTGTTGACGATATTCAGACTGTTCAGCACACTGCCGTTCACTGTATTGGTAGTCAGCTGATTAGCACTAATAACACCACTTTGACTCAAGCTTCCTGTGCTCAAACTGACATTACCGCTGGTGCTGATTCCGGCGATATTCAGTGCATTGTTATCAACGATCAATATGTCACCGGTGGTGTCTGTGGCATTGAAGCCAGCCACGTCATTGGCTGCATTACTCAATGTGGTTCCGCCGATTGAGGAGGTAGTTAGCAATGTTCCGGTGAAGGCGCCTGCCTGCGTGATAGTGCCACCCGCCGCCAGGTTGATGGCGTTTGATATTGTGGCTCCACTATTGATAATTGCACCGGTGTTGCTGATGATGACATCACCACTGCCACTTTGGTTAATACCTGCCAGGGTCAGCGTAGCAACATTGTCGTTTAACTCAATGTTGCCACTGGTGGTGTTAGTCGCTGCATAACTGTTGACGGTATTCAGACTGTTCAGCACACTGCCGTTCACTGTATTGGTAGTCAGCTGATTAGCATTAATAACACCACTTTGACTCAAGCTTCCTGTGCTCAAACTGACATTACCGCTGGTGCTGATTCCGGCGATATTCAGTGCATTGTTATCAACGATCAATATGTCACCAGTGGTGTCTGTGGCATTGAAGCCAGCCACGTCATTGGCTGCATTACTCAATGTGGTTCCGCCGATTGAGGAGGTAGTTAGCAATGTTCCGGTGAAGGCGCCTGCTTGCGTGATAGTGCCACCCGCCGCCAGGTTGATGGCGTTTGATATTGTGGCTCCACTATTGATAATTGCACCGGTGTTGCTGATGATGACATCACCACTGCCACTTTGGTTAATACCTGCCAGGGTCAGCGTAGCAACATTGTCATTTAACTCAATGTTGCCACTGGTGGTGTTAGTCGCTGTATAGCTGTTGACGGTATTCAGGCTGTTCAGCACACTGCCGTTCACTGTATTGGTAGTCAGCTGATTAGCATTAATAATGCCGCTTTGCGTTAAATTGCCTGTAGTCAGATCAACATTGCCTGTCGTATTAATGCCCGCTACGTTCAGTGCACCACTATCTATCAGCAGAATATTACCACCCGCACTGTCTGTGGCATTAAAGCCGCTCAATGCATTATTTAATCCCAACGTAGTACCACCTGCTGAACTCGTAGTGAGCACACCACCCGTTAAGCTACCCGTAGCATTCTGGCTTATGGTGCCACCTGCTGTCAGGTTAATCGCATTAGAAATGATGGCATTACCAGCAACAATGTTTCCAGTATTATTGATGATGACATTGCCAGTACCACTTTGATTAATACCTGCCAGCGTAAGTGTCGTGATATCGTTGTTCAACTGTACATTACCACTAGTGGTATTAATCGCAGAATAACCATTTACGGTATTCAAACTGCTCAACACACTGCCATTGACTGTATTAGTGGTCAATTGATTACTGCTAATCAAGCCGCTTTGAGTCAGGCTGCCTGTGCTTAGGGTCACATTGCCAGTTGTACTAATGCCAGCAATATTCAGAGTGCCGCTATCAGTTAGCAGAATATCTCCGTTGGTATCGGTACCGTTAAAACTAGTGATATTGTTAGTAGCCGTATTCAATGTCGCGCCACCCACGGTATCTGTAGTCAACAAGCCACCGCTGACAACACCCAGTGCGGTTTGCGTTAAGGCGCCGCCCGTCGTCAGGTTAATAGCGCCATTGTTCGTGGTAATACCGGCTGTCGTTGGCAATGGAGTAAATCCAGTTATCTGAGCCAGATTGAGGTCATCGACATCATTAAAAGTAAAGCTCTGCCCTGCACCCGCGACATTTGCAGCCAGGTTATTTACATCATTATTGCCAGACAAGGTCACACTGTTAGTGGTGCGAATCAGTAGATTATTAGCCGTAATAATACCAGTAGTTTGCGTTATACCACCTGTTGCACCAAGGTAAAGGTCAAGATAATTCAGGTCTGCATTCAACGCAATCGAACCTGCGGTAGCATTTAACAACAGATTACCCGTGCCATCACCCAGCGTTGAATTGACAGTAAAGCTTGGTGCCGTAATACCGATAACAGTACTGCTATTACCATTGTTAACAACAAGCCCAGACAGCGGGATTGCTGTATTAGAGCCTACTGAAATACTACCAGCAGCACCTGCTCCATTGGTTGTCAGAGAAAGCGAATTAGCCGCATCAATAAATAAAGTCTGACCAACACCAATCGAACCTGCCGATACTACAGCGACATCGTTAGCCTGAACAGTCTGTCCAGCCACACCATAAATATTAGAAGAAGTTGTACTAACATCGATCAAGCCAGATGCAATAAGGTTACCCAGGGCCAGATCACCTGCCCCACTTTGTACAAAGGTAATATTAGCCGTCGTTCCAGCAAGCTGCGCCGCAGTAGCACTTATGTTTTCTACGTAGGCATTGCCAGTAGCATTTATGTTGAGTGTATTGCCATTGGTTATCACTGGAGTACCAGAAACACCTATTGAGTCTCCAACCGCACCAGCGGTCAGATTAATAGTATCGCCAATCACCGTACCACCTGTACGTGTAATTGTGCCCGCCGCATTGAGTGAAACTGTACTCAAGCCACCACCACTTACGGATACATCAGCTGCGATGATAATGTCACCGCCAGAGGCCACAGTTAAAGCACCATTAGGTGCCTGTTGTTCAATCGTATTGGCACCACCACCTAATGTAATATTACCCGTTGGCGCTAATGCCAAACTACCTGAAGTCGTGTTAATTGCACTGACACTATCAGCGGTAAAAGTAATTGCATTGGTATTACCGATACCGGCACCCGCATTCAGTGTCAGTAAATGGCCTGTATTCAATGAAAGTGAATTAGCTGTACCGGTTATATCATCAATCGTACCAGTTGTAGTTACAGTGAAATCAAAATTCTCCGCACTGAGATTAACCGCTGTCTGCCCCATGTTCACATTGCCGGTGTAACCAACACCGCCGATGGTAACAGTGCCTGCACTATTCAGCATGGCCAGTTCAGCGCTATTTAGCTGCATAGGAATGTACGATACATCAGTAGTACCTGTAACATTACTACCTATCACAATCGAGTTTGAATTCGTATACGGACTGATTTCAATATTGTTACCTGTTAACGTTGATGTACCAGACCGGTCAAACATCATTCTATCGGCGGTTAAAAACAAATCACCTGAAGCAGCATTAAACGAGGTGCCACCGTCGAGATAAATACCGTCGTTACCTCCAACCGAACGCACTGTCAGCGCTATATCTCCAACGCTTGCATTAATTGCTCCGCCAGTTTGATTCCAAATGTAATTATCAACGTCTAGCACTAATGAGCCAACAGTCAGTGTCGTGTTGAAATTAACAAAACCAGTATTTCGAATATCGACAGCACCTGTCCCTGCGTTAATCTGCAAATAATTAATATAATTACCGTTAACGATATTAGCGGCGCCGTTGTTAGTAATAATATTCAGGTTTGAAGCGACTGTTTCTACAGGATTGGTTGTACCGATATTTAGTGCATCCAGCGTCAGAGTTTTACCGATTTTGAGGTTCAGTATATTACCTGCAGATAAGGTGTCGATCTTGCCTTCTGTTGCCAATGTAAGCGCGAAATTTTCCGCACTCAAATCTACCGCACCACCCAAAATAATATCGCCAGTATTGACACCATTTTCACCGATGGTAACGGTACCTATAGATGAAAGCGCCTGTAGTTCAGTCGCTGCCAGTTCGACCTGGTCGGCAGCGTTAACATTACTACCCAACAGGAATCCCGCAGCGGCAGTTTGTGTATACAGGTTAATGTTTGCACCACTCACTGTAGAACCGGTGACAAACTCCATATCATCAGCACGCAAGGTTAGGTTGCCTGTGGCATTAATGGCCTGAGCGGTTACTGAGTTGATAGCGCCAGTGGTATTCACAAACTCTGCATTACCTCCTGCCGCCATAATCAGATTCACCGTCTGATCATTTTGTAAATTAATATCACCAGTGGTTGTGGTTGCGGTGATGTTCGGCGATGAAACAATTACCGGTGTACCTGCTGCACCAATCGCAGTAGTCGTTCCATTTGTACCAAGATTTACCGTGTTAGCGGTAATTGTGCCGCCAGTGCGAGTGATAGTGCCATTGGCATCAAGAGAAACAGTACCTGTGCCTGCGACTGTAAAATCATTCGCAATAATCAGATTACCTGTAGCAGCGATGCCAATTGTGCCACCCGCCACCTGGTTATCAATCGTCTGACCAATGCCACCGACAGTGGTATTACCAATAAAGCTTAAATAGATATCACCGCTAGTGTGATTCACCGCAGAAATGGTGTTGGAGTTAACGCGAAGCGCTGTCGCTGCACTACCAATGCCATTCTCAGCATCGATTGATAAGTTATCGACGGTCAGCGTATTAGCTGCAGCCGAACTAGTAACCGCACCCGAAGTGATCAGCAAGGTATCGGTAAATGCAGATGTGTTGATATTAGATGTCAGCTGTACACCACCCGTGTTGTCCAACGTACCGAACTGTACTGCACCGGCAGCGCTGATACGACCTATTTCAGCAGCGGTTAGCATGGTGCCGACTGTCAGCGTATTCGCAGCAGTATAGGTATCGAAAATGACAGCGTTAGTGCCGGCGTTTAGTGTGGCATCGGGGGAAATATATCCCCAATAATAATCATCGTAAGTGAGGTCAAAAATATCTTGTATTGATAGGTAAAAACTAGCCGAATAGGTCATTGGCTCATTCACGTTAATACGTATATCATTTGATTCCAAAATGATATTGCCACCCGCCGATGAATTCAGCGTTACCGCCCCATAGGTTACTGGAGTTACCCACATGTCATCAGTCGTACCCTGAAAAGGATAATTAACCAATGCTTCAACAGCGGCACCAGCAAGATATGAAACTCCTGTCGTTGATGATTCTGTTTGCTCAATAGCCAAAATCCCCGCACTACCCAGTTTCAAATCACCCGTTGAAGTAGTTACATTGCCGATAACAGTAAGATTGCCATTAGCAAACAAATCAATCGAACCCACATTAACAGTTTCCAGAAGTAATGCATTTGCTTCAGTCAGGAAGAAATCACCGCCGGTTGAATTGGGAATGGTTAATCTTGTCACCTGCAAATTCAGCGCATCGGTGGCACTAACACCGGCACCGGCGGTTGCATTGAGAGTTAACCTGTTAGCGATAATATCAACCGTAGTATCCGCACCCGCAGCATCGGTAATACTACCAACTGCACTCAGTTCTACGTTACCGGTATTAGCATTGATAGTATTAATCGCCAGGTTTCCTGCATCACTAATATAAATGCCGCCCGAACCATTGCTGGCTGTAGCGGTGAGGTTGCCGCTCAGGTCAATAGCTATCGGTGTAAGCGCACTACCTATACTATTACCCAGACCGGTGACTAACAGGTTTGCATTAGCGGCAGATAAAAGGCCGGAAGATGTGATACTGCCCACAGAAGTTAATGAGTAATCACCCGCCACCGAACTGGCCGCGATTCCAGCACCACCGATGCCATCAACCAGTGTTACATTGCTGGCTGAAGTAATTGCAATGCTATTAAAATTATTGGCCGCATTAGTCAGAGTAATGTCATTAGAACCAGCATTAAAAGTTGAAGCTCCGGTCACACTGAGATCACCAGTCTGGGTGATACCCGCCGCTGTAATGTTCAGTGCTCCGCCTATGGTCAGGCCACCTGCCTGCACATTGTAGGCTGTGTTATCAAGGAACGTCACATTGTTTAGTGTGCCAGCTGAAACAAAAGTAACACCTGCGTTATAGGTATTAGATGCATCATTTAGTGTGATATTACCTGACGCTCCTACATTGAAAGTAGCTGCGCCTCCAACGGTCTGGGTACCGCTGCTGGTGATGTCTGTGCCTGCAGTAACGATAAAGGTACCGGTGCCAACATTAACAACACCAAGATCGATGGCATTGGCGTCAGTAATTGCTACATTGGCAGTACCGCTGTTGCTTAAACTGACAGCACCTGTGAAATCATTCAGCGCGTTAGTCAATGTAATGGTATTTGCACCCGCACTAAAGCTAGAAGCACCGGCAATGGTCAGTGCGCTATTTTGTGTGATAGCACCACCGGCATTGATAGTGAATGTACCAGTACCAACTGAAACTGTACCCAGCTGAATAGCATTAATATCGGTCAACGCCACATTACTCAAACCACTGTTACTCAAGCTAACCACACCACCAAAGTCATTAGATGCATTCGTCAGGGTGATCGCATTAGCACCAGCATTGAAGCTAGATGCGCCGGCAATAGTTAGTGCTGAAGCCTGGGTAATCGCACCGTTAGCATTAACGGTAAAGCTTCCGCTACCAACAGACACGGTTCCAAGTTGTATGGCATTGGCATCTGTAATAGAGACTGCATTGATACCGCTATTGTTTAGGCTAACCGCTCCAACGAAGTCGTTCGCCAGATTCAGGGCGATGGTGTTAGCGCCCGCGGTGAAACTGGAGGTACCGGTGACGTTGAGTATGCCGCTTTGCGTGATGCCCGCACCGGTTACGTTCAGGTCACCACCAATAGTGCTGGCCTGCAGATCAAGCGCAGTAGTATCGACAAAAGTAACGTTACCCAGTGTACCGCTGGAATTAAATGATACGGTTGATGCATAGGCATTAGCAGCATCGTTCAATGTGATGTTGCCTCCGTCACCCACGTTGAAGCTGGCCGCGCCTGTTACAGTTTGGGTGCCGCTGTCTGTGATGTTTGTGCCAGCAGTAACAGTGAATAAATCCCCTACGTTGATAATACCCAGATCAATAGCATTAACATCGGTAATCTGTACTGCATTTGCTGCGCTATTGATCAAGCTCACAGCACCCGCAAAGTCGTTAGCGGCATCCGTTAAAGTAATAACGCCTGCTCCGGCATTAAAGCTGGCGGTACCGGTTGTGGTAATAACACCTGACTGAGTAATACCTACAGCAGTCACATCCAGATTACCAACAGTAACCGTGCCGAGATCAATCGCATCAACATCAACGATGGCGGCAGTGGCTGCACTATTACTCAGACTTACTGCGCCACCAAAGTTATTAGCCGCGTCGGTCAGGGTGATCGCATTAGCGCCAGCACTAAAGCTGGAAGCACCGGCTATAGTCAGTGTGCTGTTCTGTGTAATAGCGCCACCGGCATTAATAGTGAATGTACCGGTACCAACTGAAACTGCACCTAGTTGAATAGCACTAATACCGGTCACCGCCACATCATTCAAGCCACTGTTACTCAAGCTGACTACACCACCAAAGTCGTTAGCGGCATCCGTTAAAGTAATAACGCCCGCTCCGGCATTAAAGTTGGCAGTGCCTGTGGCAGTGATCGTGCCCGACTGTGTAACGCCAATGGCGGTGACATCCAGATTACCAACAGTAACCGTGCCGAGATCAATCGCATCAACATCAACGATGGCGGCGGTGGCTGCACTATTACTCAGACTTACTGCACCACCAAAGTTATTAGTCGCATCGGTGAGGGTGATCGCATTAGCACCCGCGGTAAAACTGGAGATACCGGTAACGCTCAGGGCACCACCTGTCTGAGTAATACCCGCTGCAGTAATATCCAGGCTACCACCAACAGTCAGACCACCGGCCTGCACATCATAGGCAGTTGTATCTACAAAAGTAACATTACCCAGAATTCCGGATGACGCAAAAGTAACAGAAGAATTGTAGGCATTAGCAGCATCGTTCAGCGTAATATTGCCAGCATCACCTACATTAAAGGTAGCGGCTCCATTAACTGTCTGAGTGCCACTGTCAGTGATATCAGTACCAGCATTAACAATAAAAGTGCCCGTACCAGTAGTAACTACTCCGAGATCAATCGCATTAGTATCTGTCACTTCAACGTTAAAGGCGCCACTGTTACTCAAACTCACGGCACCGGTAAAGTCATTGCCAGCGTTAGCCAAAATGATCGTATTAGCACCGGCATTAAAACTCGAAGCACCTGCAATAGTCAGCACACCACTTTGGCTAATAGCGCCACCAGCATTAATAGTGAAACCACCACTACCCACATTAACCGTGCCCAGGTCAATGGCATTCACATCAGTGAGCTGAACAGCATTAGCAGCACTATTACTGATACTCACTGCCCCAACAAAATCATTAGCGGCATTAGTCAATGTAATAGCATTGGCTCCAGCAGTAATACTGGATATACCACCAACAGCAATCGCACCACTCTGGGTTATGGCTCCAGTCGTGGTCAATTCAAGATTACCTGTACCGGTAGCAATAGAAGCAACATCGAGTGCACCAGTTTGATTGATATAGATGCCACCAGTACCATTATTGGCAGTCGCGGTTAGTGCGCCAGTCAGCGTGGTATTTATACCCGTGCCTGATACACCAATCGCTGCATCTAAACCATCAGCCGTTAACGTTAGATTTTGCGCTGTAATCACACTAGTATTGTCGGTAATGCCATTTGTCGCATTTATCGTTAGATTCGCTCCTGTAGCAACGAGTGTAGCGATACCTAGAGAGCTATGCGTATTTGTATACGTGAGATCAGTAACATCACCCAGAGTAGTAAAATCAATAACATTTGAAGATACGGACAAATCAGCTACAGACCCGCTACCGAAATCTAGTTCAATATCACCAGCGCCTATATCATTTATCACCAGCGTCTCAACACCTAAAAGATTCAGTGGTTTATCCGTAATACCAATCAATGCACCTGTTAAAGTAACCGTGCTGCCTGTCGTTGCTGTTATTTCATCTTCTGCAATTGGTGCATTATCATTGTCACCCTTTATTTCATGCGCGGAGAGTGAAAGATTATTGGCTCCTACAACGATGCCACCATCAATCTCAATCACGCCAACCGAATAATCATCAATCGAGCCATCCAAATTTGAGTCAACACCCACATTAATCACCAGTTCCTGATTCACTGTTAAGGTATCTTGGTCATTTATTATGAAACCATTTGTCGCACTACCTGTTGCAAACAAATTCAACAACGACGCTGTATTGGAAGCCACGGTCAGATCTATACTTAAAGTCAGTAAAGAGGCGTATTCAATAACGCTATCCAATCCCAAACCATTTGTACCGGCCGTGGTTGCCTGACCAATCGTTAATGCACCTGTTGTGGTAATAAAATCAAAACCGGCCTGAGTAATATCCGCATCTAAATCTATGGCGGTATTATCTGAAGTACTAATAGAAACATTACCGGTACCGGCAGTTATTGCACCACCAATATTGAAACCACCACCAGCCGCCAACAATGTAATGTTACCGCCGTTTGAATTTAATAAACCCAGTGTTAAATCACCAGTACCATTAGCCGCACCAGCGGAGCTATGTTGCGAGTCGGCTTCAAGATGAATGTTGCCGCCCGCTGTTTGAATGGTATTGGCAATATTATTAAAGGTAATATGACGACCAGCCTGAAATACCACTGAACTGCCAGTACCTACAGAAGTAAAATCCAGCACACCATCAGTAATCAAATCACTCAGAATAATATCCTGCTGTGCCTGTAAGATAACATTACCCGTCAAACCTTCTAGCGTGTCCTCTGAAATAGTGTATGAAGTGGCACCATCTGGATCAGCAAACAAAATGGTATTGTCACCACTAACAGCTAGATTATCCGCAGGTACAGGAGCTGTAGCTTGATCAATGATAATAATATCCAGTGGATCAAGTAACAGCGTTCCATCAAGACCATTAACTGCAGTCGTATCAACAGTACCTTCAAAATTCAGAATATTTTTACCGGAAACTTCAACAAAACCACCATTACCTGAAGCCTCGCCACCCTGTACCGAAATATCACCGTAGTACTGAGTTGTTTCATCGGCCCAGACAATAACTTTGCCACCATCGCCTTCAGCAATAGCATCAGCAGTGATAGAGGTGTTCGCACCCACATAAGTTTGAGCTGCATTTTGGATATCAGGATTACTGCCCTGAAAATCACCACCGATTAAAACTTCACCGCCGCCCGTTAAACCGGATGCATTAACCTGTGATTCGTCAAATAAACCAACGCGGTCGCCCAGAACATGAGCTGTACCACCTACCCCATTATCGGCATTAACAGTAATTATTGAAGCGCCTTCCAGCAAAGTATCGGCAGAAGACTGCAGGGTAACACTACCGCCATTACCTTCTGTTGCAGAAGCATCGATCAACCCACTGTGAGTAATATTTTCAGCCGTGACAACTATGTCACCGGCTTCAGAACCTGAGACATCCAGTGTTCCACTATTATTAATATCACCCGATGGACCAGCTAGTGTAATAACTCCACCTTCGTTGAGTACGCGAGTAGCTCTTATAACACCCGTATTATTTACAACATTGGTAAATACATCACGCGCTACCTGACCACTAATTAAAACATCACCGCCTTGTGCAATAATTTCACCCGTGTTTGTGATGGCGGCATCCAGTGATTGCGCATTATCTAACACATCACCAGAAACGCTTAACTGTAGAAGTCCATCGCCAGTAAAATCCAGTGTTGCTGATGTTGTCACAGCCAGATTAATCGAACCAACAGTCGCCAGAATCCGACCTTCATTAACAACACCGGTATCACTGATCAGGGTAACACCACCAGTCGATGCTGAAATGACACCATGGTTAACAATCATGCCATCAACCATGCCCATTGATTCAAAGGCAAAATCGCCTGACATAAATCGACTGGCATCCATTTCAAGATTACTCGCAAACAGACCATTAACCTGTATATGCGAACCTTCTCCAAAAAGAATTCCATTCGGATTTATTAAAAAGACTAATCCATTTGCATCTATAGAACCAAATATTTCAGAGGGAGATATATCATGAATCTGATTTAACACTGCAGAAGTAGATGATGGCTGAACAAACTGAACCATTTCGTTTGCACTGACATTAAAACTTTGCCAGTCGATGACCAAATTATTACTTAACTGATGAATCTGCGTAGTAGTTAAAGAAGGTGCAGCAATGCTACCCTGGCCCGAAACAATTTGACCACCTTGCGGCGCTGCTATTACAGAATGACTGGTCGATAAAAGCAAACCACAGGCTACTTCAAGAACACCAAGTTTCCTTTTCTGGAAACACCTTTTAGTGAAAAAATATTTCATCGCAGTATCAACTCATCCATTATTAATTGTAAAGTGCACACCAAACCTAACCCGTGTAACTAAAGGTCAGGTAGAGCTGCACATCATCTAAGATTTCAGGATCACCACCAGTCACACTTGGAATTTCCAACGCACTAAACGGCTTGCCGACATCCAGTCGTAATTGCATTTTTCCGGGTAACAATAATTGCGCAGCCACACCGTAACCAGAGATACTGACATCTTCTTCATCACGGCTCGTCGGATCAATGTCATTATTGCTGCCTTTCACGTAATCAGCGAATATAGACAACTGCAAAATCTCACCCCATTTCCAACCGTCAAATGCCCTGGCATTGTAGAAAAATGGCGCATTAAAGTTCCAGTCTAACGACAGGAACACACTACTGTCTCTTAACACCACGGAAGGAGCGAAAGCTCTGACATTATTCGGCCCACCCAGACCAGACTGCTCTACAGGCACTAATAAATCATCGGTGTACTGTCCGGAAAAGCGTAATAAGATGTTCTGGTATTTATCTATCAATTGCAGACGAGCCACGTTCCAGTTTAATTTGGCAAAATCACTGGTTGCAATTTCACCTGAAACGGCGCCTATACGACCTGAAGTCAACAAGGCAGCATCTTCCTGAGTAGTTGACCCCAGAAAGTCTTCGAGGCCATGCGTGTATTTAATCGTCCCCTGATTAATACCCTTATATTTTTTATCGAGCACATCAAAACCCATCTCCAACACCAAAGCACTCAACACTGCTTCATTCAAAGAATAATTTGTAGCTGCAGTTAACATCTTTGTTTCTGCAGCTTTACGCGATATCTCAAACTTGCCAAATATATTACTACCCCGGCTACGCACAAATTGATGACTTACAAATAAATTAGAAGTATCTACCTCACCACTAATGCCTTCGATCTGAAGACCACCAACATCATAGCCATTAGTCGACCAGCCCAATCCAAACAAGGTGTTATGGCTAATCACAGGCGTTTTATATTTGATACCACCAAAAAAGTTATTCGTCGGCGTAAATGTTTGTAACAGACTGAGGTCGATACTGTCAGCATTACCAAATAAATTATTTTCTGTGTAACTTAACGTGAGTCGATTCTCACCAGTCGATTCAGTGCCATAATTATCCATGCGTACTGTGAACTCACGGGGCTCTTCTTCCTGAACTTTTACCAACAAATTTGTTTCGCCGACATTCTGTCCCGCTTGTAAAACACCATAAGCAACGAGGCCCGGATAATCACTTAAAGAAAAAAGTGCATTTTCTAGCGACTGCTTAGTCACGCTCTTATTCTGAAGATTTTTAAAAATATTTTGAATTAACTTTTCTGAATAATCCTTATTTCCCTCAACAACTACCTCTCCCAGTGTTCCTTCCTGAACATGAATATTGACAACTCCATCCTCAACTTTCTGCTGCGGTATATAAGCCTGGGCGATGACAAAGCCAGCACTCCGATATATATCAGTAATCTGGTTAGCAACATCCTGCAACTGACCAATACTCATTTCTTCTCGATATTTTTTATTCTTACGTAGTTGATTTAGAAACTGAGCATTATTCTTAGCCGCTTCTTCATCATCCGAATACAAAGAATCCTTAAGGTGCTTTCCAGCTTCCTCCATATCCTCTTTGGTCAGACCATATTCATTCATTACTTCAATGGTCTGCATTTCAAGCCTGAGCTTCTCTACCAGACTATCAATACGATCCTGCGTGATGTTCAAATCAGGCCAATCATTAACACCGGTAACAACAAATTTTTTGACGTGCAAGCGAGTACCGGCATCAACACCTAAAGGTCGTTGGTATACAGGAGGAACATCCAGAGAGGTATTAGTATCACGATGAATAAGCTGATCAAGCCTGGGACTGATATCACCGGGATTTTGCGAAGAGGCTTGTGGAGCAGCATCAAGAGCTTCAGCTGCTGGCGATGCCTGCAGGTCGGTAACAGCCACCAAAGCGATAAAAAGACCAATTGAAAAAAGGCTGATTATGGAATGGAAATCCCAGTTAGCCACTACATTATTTTTAATATTTGACACACACATAGGAACAGCAATATCCAATGTAATCCTTGTTTAATAAATTTAATGCCTCCCTGTCGACCATTTAAAGAAATTAGTCGATCGGCAAGCTAACCGTTTTTATTGATTTAACGCCGTCGATGGGCACATATATCGCCAAATTCATACGCTTTTTAGCAATAAGCTCGTCAGTTTATAATACAAGGAAAAAATAGTCACGCAACCATTTGAATTATATCGACTTACTTTAGTAAACATCTGATAGCAAAAAAAATTGGGCAAAGAAACGACCATTAACCAATCGGCATAAAAAAAGCCCCAAATAAGGGACTTTTGTTATATGGTGCGCCTGGAAGGATTCGAACCTCCGACCGCTCGGTTCGTAGCCGAGTACTCTATCCAGCTGAGCTACAGGCGCGTAATTCTGTGGAGCGCGAATTATCGTTTCTTCGCTATCCCACGTCAATGAATAATACTGCAAAACAGCAATTATTCGACAATCTCAGTCCTTGTGATTTTTATAAACCTCTTCCCAGGTTCGTCTCACGGTATTTAAAGCAGGAATACTATGTTCCAAAACTTAAAATAATGGCGGAGAGCGAGGGATTCGAACCCTCGATGAGGCTATAAACCCCATACTCCCTTAGCAGGGGAGCGCCTTCGGCCACTCGGCCAGCTCTCCATATTCGTTAAAACCTTCTCGTTTTCGGATAAAAAGCATCCAAAATAAAAACCGAACCCAGATAGCTATCGCCGGTTTTTTTCAACCGTGCGAAGGATACCTGTGTTCGGTTATCGGGTAAAGCCTTTATTCAACTATATATTACCCTTATTCTCATTTTCGTCATCAGCGGCAATAACAGCACCACTAGTAACACTACCGCCACCTTGTTCAGCTTTGATTCGCTCGTAAATTTCTTCACGATGCACTGAAACATCTTTAGGGGCATTGATTCCTATACGAACCTGATTACCCTTAACACCCAGTACAGTTACTGTTACATCATCACCAATCATCAGCGTTTCACCAACGCGTCTTGTCAATATCAACATTTCCTTTTCTCCATGCTGCCTACCTGTTTAAAAAGCAGATCACTCGAAAATAGCGCGAACCTTTCCGTTAGTTTTCCACTTCTCCCCAAAAAACCTATTTGATACGCTGGGGCAACGTACCGGTCTAAATTTATTACCCTGCCAGACTACTTAGCTGGCCGTCACTATCAAGACCAAAAGCCTCATGCAGACTTCGAACACCCAACTCTAAATACTTTTCATCAACAACCACTGAAACCTTAATTTCTGAAGTCGAGATCATACGGATATTAATATTTTCATCCGCTAGCGTCTGAAACATGGTGTTAGCTATGCCTGCGTGTGAACGCATACCGACACCCACCAGTGATATTTTAACAATTTTATCATCACCGATGACAGCTTTGGCACCCAATTCTACTGAAGTTTTCTTAAGCAATTCATGAGCCACTTCATAATCATTACGATGCACGGTGAAGGTAAAATCGGTACAGCCGTCGGCGCCCACGTTCTGTACGATCATATCGATTTCGATATTAGCGTTAGTAATCGGCCCCAATATCTTCGATGCCACACCAGGCTGATCGGGCACACCGGCCATAGTCAATTGAGCTTCATCACGATTGAACGCAATACCGGAAATTAACGCTTGCTCCACCTTATCATCCTCCAACGCAATCAAAGTACCGCTACCTTCTTCAAAAGAATGTAACACCCTTAATGGGACATTATATTTACCCGCAAATTCAACTGAACGAATCTGCAACACTTTTGAACCCAGGCTAGCCATTTCCAGCATTTCTTCAAAAGTAATATGATCAAGTTTGCGAGCCTTGGGCTCGACGCGTGGATCGGTCGTGTAAACCCCATCCACATCAGTATAAATCTGGCATTCATCAGCCTTCAGCGCAGCGGCAATCGCTACGGCTGTGGTATCTGAACCACCACGACCCAAAGTGGTGATACGACCGTGTTCATCGACCCCCTGAAAACCAGCGACCACGACAACACGCCCTGCATCAAGGTCTTCTCGCATTGCTTCGCACTGCACTTCGCGGATCCTAGCTTTGCCGTGCGTACTGTCCGTCAGCATTTTGATTTGCGTACCCGTATAAGAACGCGCATCACAACCTCTATCAAGCAAGGCCATAGTCAACAGTGCGATTGTAACTTGCTCACCCGTTGAAATAATCACATCTAATTCGCGGGAATGTGGCTTTTCGCTCATTTCGCTAGCAAGCGCAAGCAGTCGATTGGTCTCGCCACTCATCGCAGAAACAGCAACCACGACCTGATCACCCGATTTAGCCAGCGCACAGACTTTATCAGCCACTTTACCGATTTTCTCGATAGAGCCAACTGAAGTTCCGCCGTATTTTTGTACGATTAAAGCCATAGTTGATATAAAGTTATCAATGTAAATTCAATAAGATGAGAGTATATAAGCGAATAATTATAAAGGCAACCAGTACTTACAGGTTTGTTTTCAACCAGGCCTTGGCCGCAGCCAGTGCCTGTGGAATTTTTTCAGGGTGATCACCACCCGCCTGCGCCATATCAGGGCGCCCACCGCCCTTGCCTCCAACCTCAGCGGCAGCGATATTGACCAGATCACCGGCCTTAACTGTTTTTATCAAATCTTTGCTAACACCTGCAATCAGGCGCACTTTACCATCTTCTTCACTGGCCAGGACAATGGCGGATGAGCCAAGCTTGTTTTTCAACTGATCCATCGTGTCGCGTAAGGTCTTGCTATCAGCGCCCTCCAGTTGCACTGCCAGTACCTTCACTCCATTGATATCTTCGGCCTGTGACGAGAGATCACTGCCTGCCTGTGAAGCCAGTTTGGACTTTAATTGCGCGAGTAATTTTTCCTGTTCACGCACCCGGTTCGCCAGCTGATCCACCTTGTTGCCGACGTCATCACGACTGGTTTTGAGCTGATCAGCTATCGCATCGAGCTGAGCTTCACGCTCTTCAGCCCAGGCCAGTGCACCCGCGCCGGTTACCGCTTCGATACGACGAACACCCGAGGCGATACCACTCTCAGCGGTGATCTTGAAAAAGCCTATATCACCCATGCGATTAACGTGTGTACCACCGCATAATTCTGTTGAGAAGCGACCATCAGACTCATCTCCCATCGAGACAACACGCACGACATCGCTATATTTCTCACCGAACAATGCCATCGCACCGGATTTTTTCGCCTCTTCAATGGCCATTTCTTTCACATTAGCTTCTGAGTTATGACGAATCTGCTGATTCACCCTGCGCTCGATCTGGCGTAATTCATTGGCCTTGATCGGTTCAAAATGCGAGAAGTCGAAACGCAAACGCTGAGCATCGCACAACGAACCTTTCTGCTGAACATGATCGCCCAGCACTTCGCGCAAAGCGGCGTGCATCAGATGAGTCGCGGAATGATTACAGCCAACCGCCTGACGGTTATCCTTATCAATTGAGGCCTGAACCGTGTCATCCACAGCCAGACTGCCCGACTCCACAACACCGATATGTAAAATGCTATTACCCTGCTTCTGAGTATCCTGTACGGCAAAGCTGGCGGAGTCCGTTGTTAGCACACCGACATCCCCCACCTGCCCGCCTGACTCCGCATAAAACGGCGACTGATCAAGAATGACAATCGCTTTTTGCCCAGCTTCAACAGAAGAAACTGAATTAGAATCTACAAATAACTCTTTGATATTACTGAATCCGTCCACGTGATCGTAACCTGTAAAATCGGTTTCAGCTTCGACTTCGATATCACGGTTGTAGTCCACACCAAACTGACTGGCGGTGCGCGCACGGTCGCGCTGCTCATCCATGGCGACTTCAAATCCGGCATGATCGACCAGCAAATCCCGCTCACGAGCGATGTCTGCAGTCAGGTCAATCGGGAAGCCATATGTATCATAAAGCTTGAACGCGGTCTCACCAGGAATGGTTTTTCCTTTGAGCCTGGCTATCGCCTCATCGAGTATGCGCATACCCTGATCCAGTGTCTCGGCAAAGCGCTCCTCTTCAAGCTTGAGCACACGCTCTACATTAGCCTGCGCTTCGGCCAGCTCAGGATAAGCTTCACCCATCTGATCAACTAACGGCGCGACCAGTTTATGGAAAAACAAACCGGTCATACCCAGCTTATGAGCGTGACGCGCAGCGCGACGAATGATACGACGCAAAACATAACCACGACCTTCATTCGACGGCATTACACCATCGACAATCAAAAAAGCACAGGAACGAATGTGATCAGCGATAACACGCAATGATTTATTGGATAAATCATCAGTATTAGTCGCTTTAGCAGCAGCTTTAATCAAATACTGGAACAGGTCGATGTCGTAGTTGTTGTGCACATTCTGAAGAATGGCCGCCAGGCGTTCCAGCCCCATGCCAGTATCCACCGATGGCGCTGGCAGGTTGTGCAGCTCACCATCACTGCTACGGTTGTACTGCATGAACACCAGATTCCAGATCTCAATATAACGATCACCGTCTTCTTCAGGCGTTCCCGGTGGCCCACCGGCAATATCGGCACCGTGATCATAGAAGATCTCGGTACACGGCCCACAGGGGCCGGTATCACCCATCGACCAGAAATTATCTTTGGCACCAATACGACTAAAACGATCCGGACTGACACCGACATCTTTCAGCCAGATATCAGCGGCTTCATCATCTTCTTCGAAGACCGTCACCCAAAGCCGCTCTTCGGGCAGACCCACCACCTCGGTCAAAAACTCCCAGGCATAGGCAATCGCTTCCTGCTTGAAATAATCGCCAAAACTGAAATTACCCAGCATCTCGAAAAAAGTGTGGTGACGCGCGGTGTAACCGACGTTTTCCAGGTCGTTATGCTTGCCGCCAGCGCGTACGCAGCGCTGACTGGATGTCGCACGCGTATAAGCTCGCTTATCACGACCCAGAAAAACATCCTTGAACTGAACCATACCTGCGTTAGTGAACAGCAATGTAGGATCATTACCGGGCACCAGAGAACTGCTCGAAACGATCTCATGACCTTTATTTTTGAAGAATTCGAGAAATTGCTGACGGAGTTCTGAGCTGGAAGTCATGTTATATTTTACTTTTAATAAGTTAGTTATATTGTTGTTTTTATTCTATTTAACAACTTCATGTATTTGATCTAATGAAAACCCGCGATATTGCAAAAAACGCATACGCCTGGCTTTCTCCTGATAATCTTCGAACTGACTACCATGGTATTTTTTCTGATATTCACGCACTATTGCTTGCCACCAGACATCATCATCAGCCGATAAGTAACGATCGACTATTAGCTCATCTACGCCCCGATCCCTGAGTTCCGAAGCAATGCGAACAGGCCCATATCCCTTCAAGCGACGACTTCGAATATAGGCTTCAGCGTAGCGCTCATCCGACTGCCAGTCGCCCTGCTTTAACTCAAGCAGAGCGGTGGCAATTTCATCGGCTTCAAATTCGCGCTTTGTCAGTTTCTGACGTAGCTCCTCGGCCGAATGCTCGCGCCTGGAAAGCAATCGAACCGCAACATGCTTCGCACTGGATGCCATCCGAGCAGCCATCAATACGACTAAACCTCTTCGGGCATCGACTCGTCAGCGTCCATCACGGCAGCATCTTCAGCCGTAATATCATCAGCAGATTTAGGCTTAGGCAACAACATTTCACGTAGCTTCGCCTCAATCTCATCCGCCTTATCAGGATTCTCCTTAAGGAACTCACGTACCTTCTCTTTACCCTGACCAATGCGATCGCCATTGTAGCTATACCAGGCGCCGGCTTTATCGATGATGTTGTTATCCACACCCATGGCAATCAGCTCGCCCTCGTGTGAAATACCTTCACCGTACAGAATCTCGAAATTGACGATTTTGAACGGGGGCGCAACTTTATTCTTAACCACTTTGACCTTAGTTTCGTTTCCGACAACTTCATCGCCTTTCTTGATAGCGCCGGTGCGACGAATATCCAGACGGACTGAAGCATAGAATTTCAGCGCATTACCACCAGTAGTCGTTTCAGGGCTACCAAACATGACGCCAATCTTCATACGAATCTGATTAATAAAGATCACTAAGGTATTGGAACGCTTGATATTAGCAGTCAGTTTACGCAAGGCCTGTGACATCAAACGCGCCTGCAAGCC
>Ga0224506_10000412_pt1 | contig 37762 bp, 33 predicted proteins | sample SF_Jan12_sed_USG_2_FD_169108 | JGI IMG/M metagenome (GOLD analysis project Ga0224506, IMG submission 169108) | Sediment microbial communities from San Francisco Bay, California, United States - SF_Jan12_sed_USGS_8_1 | ecosystem: Environmental > Aquatic > Marine > Sediment | place: USA... | reverse complement strand
CGCGCTGACAGACAGGGCATTGAGCCTGACACCAGTCGCTGTGCCGCTGGCCTTAACAGCCTTGAAATCGATAACAATATCTATCTATCTGAAACCGGCGTGAGTAATGACGTGAAATTTGAATGGAAGATGGATATGGGCATCGACATTGCTACGCTCGCCGAATGGCAGGGTTTCACCGCTCTGGATGGTAACAGCCAGATCACTGATCCCAAGCTGGTTAATACCGCTGGCTTTACGGGCGGCACCAGCAGCGGTTTTGTGCCCACCTCGACAGACCTGAGCATTAAAATGGCTGACATCATTAATTACTTTGGCTTGCAAGCTGGCAGCCCAGCCATAGATCAGGGCATGGACCTGCCTGGTGATAGTGCCAATAGCTTTGATAGCTTTGGTGTAAACAGTGACTTTAATGGCAGCTCACGGCCCAATAACATCACCGATATTGGTGCATTTGAAGGATAGGAAAATATAACTGTCAATCAATAAAGGAGCCCAGGATGGGCTCTTTTATTATTATCAAGAAAGCATTTCAATAAAAATGCAAATTTCAGAATTAGCCCGACCAGACTCTGATTGTTCAAATTTAATATTCCAGGATCACACATTTTAAGCTAGAAGCAAAACCTGCAACCCACTATAAAATATTTATTCTTCTTTCTCAGTTAATTCCAGACATTTTTATGATAAGACCACCTGCTCGCGGGATGCACTCAATTATCTTTTAGTCGTTTTCCCTGTGTAACGGATGATTTAGGTGATATAAAATAGCCTATGATATTTCTATGAACCTGCCTGTCGTATACTCACTAAAACACTGAAGATCAATACGGCATCAAGACCTGACACTTACTATAAAAGAAGCTTTTAATGTCATCAATAAAAGATGCTTGACTAGTTATAATCAGGCAGTATTATGCTGGTATTGGTCTCGACAACAATGGTATGACAGATTATCTTTTAACTGGAATCTTTTCTTATTCATTAATCCTCTAACTGTCAGGCATACAATACTGGCTCCCCTGTTAGATTTGCAAATAAATTAAAATATGGCTTCATTAATGAAACAAACAATTAAGAATCTATTTGGAATTATTAGTTTTGCAATCGTACTGCCACTGATCGTTATCACAAGAGGCGGGATGGTGTTCCGTTCGTATAATGCTTTTTCCTTTTTAAGTAAATTATTATCTTTATTACCGGGTATAACTGGAGTCTATATTCGACGCGCTTACTACGGACATACTATTCCTGAATGCGGGAAGAACCTGACCATAGAGTTTGGTAGCTTTTTTTCAAAGCCTAATGTGATTATTGGTGATAACGTATATATCGGAGCCTATTGTATTATTGGCAATGCAGAAATAGGCAACAATACTTTAATTGCAAGCAGGGTGAGTATATTAAGCGGTTCAAAACAGCATATGGATTTAACTAAAACAGCGACTGCTATACGTAAGGAACCAATATATGAGAAAATATCAATTGGTGACAACTGCTGGATCGGTGAAGGCGCAATCCTGATGAACAATATTGGTAATGACTCAATCATTGGAGCAGGCTCTGTAGTTGTCAAAGAATTTGGTAATTCAATTACCGCTGCAGGCAATCCAGCTAAAACAATAATCAAGCGTTCATAATAATATAATAGTAAATAATTCTTCACACTGAAAACCAGTGTCGGCATAGATAGTTAAGGGGCAATATAGTGGAAATTGGATTTTGGATAATGGTAGGATTTGTGACTTACACTTATTTCCTCTACCCAGTCTGTATTGTTGTTATATCACTATTAAGGCCTCAGCCTGTAAATAAAAAAAGTTTTGACAAATGGCCAGCAATAAGCATAGTCCTGGCTGCTAAGAATGAAGAAAGCAATATACTCAAACGACTCAATAATTTATTAGAGCAGGACTACCCTCCTGATAATTTTGAAATTATCGTAGTATCAGATGGATCAGAAGATAATACAAATAGCATTGTCAGCGAGCTGCAACAAACTCATGACATGCACCCACAAATACAATTAATAGAGTACTCACCCGGTCGAGGCAAAGCTAATGCCTTGAATAGAGGTATTGCTCAAGCAAAAGGAGACGTTATCGTATTGACAGATGCACGTCAGCAGTTCAATACGGATGCAGTAAAGCAGTTACTCGCTAACTTTTCCGACCCCAAAGTAGGTGCCGTGAGTGGTGAACTTTTTTTCAAAGAATCTTCAGACAGTAACGTTGATATTGAGATGGGGGCCTACTGGAAATATGAAAAACTCATCAGACGGTCTGAAAGTCTTTGCGCATCAGTAATTGGTGCAACCGGTGCTATATATGCCATTCGTAAGTCCCTCTATAAACCTATTCCAGCAGAAACACTCATCGATGATGTATTTATTCCTATGAACGTCATTTTACAAGGCTATCGTGTGATATTTGATGGGTCGGCTATTGCATACGATACCGTATCTCAGGATGACGCACAGGAATGGAGAAGAAAAGTGCGTACACAGGCAGGAAACTGGCAACTGTTTAGGTTGAAGCCTGATCTGTTTACACCTTGGTACAACCCTGTCTTTGTTCAGTTTGTTTCACATAAAATATTTCGACTGCTGGTTCCTTTCTTGCTGCCATGCATCCTGATGACGGGCATTTTATTAGAAGGCACACTCTATCTTATCCTGACTATTTTGCAGCTATCTGTTTATACCGGTGCATTGCTAGGAAGGATTAGCCCCGCACTCAGGCACAGTAAAATCATCAGTTTTAGCTACTTTTTTGTAATGATGAATGCTGCTGCACTTACCGGCTTTGGCTATTGGGTATCAGGGAGATGCGGCAGCGTCTGGCGACAAGGCTATACGATCAAGGAGGAAAAAAAATGAGTTCACTGGTTGTTTTAATGTATCACGCTATTGAAAACCACACTCAGCCATCAGGCTCAACTGACCTTGATGAAATAGATTATATATTAAACTCTGATGACTTTGAGCAGCAGATGGCATACCTCCATGCCAATAACTATCAAACAGTTTTATTGAGTGATCTGCAGTCAGGAAAAGATATTGCTGAACGCTCACTGGTCATCACATTTGATGACGGGCATAAATCTAACTGTAGCCTTGCTCTTCCTATTCTGGCAAGGTACAACTTTTGCGCCGAGTTTTATGTCACAACAGACTGGATAGCAACAGATAATTTTATGAGTGAAGAGCAAATAATGACACTGTTCCAGTCAGGTATGGCAATCGGCTCTCATGGCATGAGTCATCGTTTTCTCAGTGATCTTCCAAACAATGAAGTAAAAACAGAACTCAAGCAGTCGAAACGTCGCCTGGAGGAAATCATTAGCGAACCAGTGCATACTTTTGCTGCCCCGGGTGGCAGAATAAATAAATCAGTTTTAAATATAGTTCGCGATGTTGGTTATAGCATGAGCTGCAGTTCAGAAGCTAATATTTACAATTCAGATAAAAGCAGCCATATGATTCCACGCTTTGCAATAAAGCGAAATACAAGCATGCAAGAATTTAAACTCATCGTTGAACAAGACAGCGCTTACTTGCGCAAAGTAATCTTTCGAGTAAAATTACTTGGTATCGCAAAGCAGTTACTGGGAAACACACTATATAAGCGACTGCGCGAGACTTTAATTCGACTGGAGAGGTAGGTAGATATAGCATTTATAAAATGCAACTTTAAAATCAAAAACCTATGCGCTGAAGACCCGCTCTCATGCAGATACTATCGCTAATGCCATGCACCAGGACCGCGAAGACTTCGCAGGTAAATCCATACTCGCCATAAAACAAAAAATGGCGCCGCGAAAAACCATAAAAAATCTTTAATCGGAACGCCCTCTCTATAACAACCAATGAAATAATAACCAAGGAAGATTGTTGTGGTAGCAAGAAAGCCGAGACTAACAAGACTCAGCCCATTGATCAGTATACTGCCTGCCAAACCAAGAAATGACATACCAACTAATACTGCATAGGATGGCATAATAAAATCTACCATCATATCAAATGCAATAAAATCTTTATCTTTAATAAATTTACAGTATAAATCTTTAACAGCTGTTTTTATCAGGATACTCTTACCGCCGGCCCAGCGCATACGCTGAACAGCTGACGCTTCCATGGTAGAAGGAAATACGCTACTCACACGTGCACCATGATCCCAGCTGATTCTAATATTTGCCAATATCAGATCAAGTAGCATTTTCTGGTCTTCCACAAGTGAGTTTGTCTGCCAGTCCAGAGTATTTAATATAGACTTTGAAAATGCCATGCCATGGCCACGTAACCGGCAGCAGCCGCCCCATTGAAACCTGGCTAACTCCTTAAAGCGATTTGTCACCACCATATTCAAATGATTGACACGTAAAAATGGTGTTTCAGTATGGTTTTCAATGACCGTGTTCCCCTGAACTATCTGGCTACCCGATACCAGTCTATAAGCAACATGCTGAAAAAAGTCTTTATCAATTATATTATCAGCATCAAATATCGCTACCGCATCATAGTCTTTACTAAGACGGGGTAATATATGTTTAATACCATCCGCAAGTGCTGCTGGCTTTCCCCGCTCACCACTATTCCTTTCCATCACTTCAAAACCTGACTCTCTGATAATTTTTGCCGAATCATCATCACAATGATCAGCTACAAATAAAACATCAAGCTTATCTGCGGGATAATCAAGCAAATTTATTGAACTAATAAGACGATGAATAACAGCTGACTCATTGTGAACCGGAACCAAAACCACAAAATATGGTTCAACTGAAGTGGCTGTATTATATTTTAATGTCATTGCCCTGGAAGCGAGCAGCAAGAGATATGTCAGAAATATTATGACCGTTAGCAGCAGCATTATTAAAATAATATCTATAATAATCACGTTATCTTGTACTCGTGGATAAAAGTTCAGTGTAATGACTGTGTATTTTGTTCATACGCCCCTCAAACGAAAATGCACTACAAACCCTTTCTTTTCCGGCTGCACCCATCGCTTGTCTTAGATCTTTATCGATAAGTAACATTTCCACCTCTTTTGAGAAATCATCAGCATTACGGTTGTGCAGCACAATACCGCCCTGTTTGTCTGTAATGACTTCAGGTATACCGCCTACCGCAACCGTTACCACTGAAACCTCGTTGAACATGGATTCTAATAAAACATTTGGTAAACCTTCTCTAAAAGAGCACATCAGCACAAGATCAAGCAGGTTGTAAATACTTTGCATGTCATCTTGATGGCCTGCAAATACAACATAGCCTGCAAGCCCCAGCTTAGCCACATAATCCTCTAGTGCTTTACGCTCAGGCCCATCACCAATAATAACAAACTTCGCATTGATTGTTTTTTGAGAGATATTTTTTGCAATATCAATGAATAAATGATGCCCCTTTTCGATACTCAATCTTCCGATAATGCCAACTAGCAGAGTATCTTCATCAGCACCAACGCGCTGTTTGAAAGCTGATAATTTAGCCTCAGACTGTTGGGCTGAGCAGCCAGATATTTTAATGCCATTATATAAAAGGTGAAGTTTTGATGATTTAATTCCTAAATCTAAAGCGACTTTACGATAACTATCTGAAACGCAGAATATACGATCAAAGAACCGCCAGCTCGATCTCTGTATAAATTCGTATACTTTTACTTTAAAGCTTTCTGTAGTCCAGCCATGTATCGTTGTTACCAGTGGCACTTTACATATCTTTGCTGCTATTAATGCGTGTATGTCAGCTTTGTAACCATGGCTATGTATAAGCACAGATTCATATTGTTTAATAATTTTATATAATGAGTATATAGCACGGAAATCTATACCTGAACGACAGGAAAGCTGAGTATACTTAATTTCTGTTTTAAGTATTTTGTCATTAAACGGAATGTCAGCATCACCATCAAGATTTACTATCTCACATGCTATACCTTTATCTATTAAATCGAGACATTCGTTAATTGTTGTTTTTTCAGGACCAAATACATCCCTGGCAGTATTTATATGAATAATGGTTTCATTCATGATTTAGCAACAGCCATATTGTGCTCAAATATTATCGTAAACATTCTGATACCCATTAACCATACTTGATAAAGAGAACAAACGAGTGACGCGATCTCGCCCATTATTTCCAAGGCGCTTTCTCATAGCCTCATCTGATATTAACTTTTTCAATGCATTTGATAATTCACTTATATTATCCGATTCCACTAGCAGACCGGTTTCTTTATCTATTACATTACTGGGATTACCTCCAACATTTGTTGCAATCACAGGCAAACCTGTTGCCATCGCTTCAAGAATCGACATAGAAAAACCTTCGCTGTATGAACATAGAACAAAAATATCAAACTGGCGCAGAATTTCATTTACATTAGCCTGCTCGCCAGCGAACTCTATCCGCTCTGAAATACCGAGATTATCTGCCTGTTCTTTCAAATCAGCCATCAATGGTCCATCTCCAACGATCTTTAAAGAAACAACGGATATATCACGACAAACTTCAGCGAAAGCATTTATCAGTAACCGATGATTTTTAACTTCTGATAGTCTGGCAACAATACCAATTACAATCCGATTGTTATCCTGGCTGTGACTGCTATCGGCAGGGTAGAATGTATGTAAATCGATACCGTTGTGGATTATTACCGCATTACTAGTGTTCGAGATATATTTATGACCTAATAATGTTTCTAAAACCTGATCACTTACAGCAGTAATTTTTCTAGGGATAGCCGATATGATTCTTTTAATGAACCAAGGAGGTGATTTATACATAACAATATTCGAATGCTGTGTATGCACGTGCTTACAACCGGGTGCAAATAAAGACGCGATACCGCCGTAAAACCATGCATAATAATTATGGGTATGAAGAATATCGATCTTTTCTCGCCGTAGTATAGCTGAAAGACGCACGATCATACCCCAGTCAACCCCGCTTTTTTTATGCAGCACATGCACAGGTATACCTGACTCTTCAAACTCTTGCCTTAATGCAACACCAGGCAGCATCGAACAGACTGAAGGTGAATACAAAGCACGATCAAGCGCCTTTAATACTGAAAGTATCATCATTTCAGCTCCACCCATATCGAGCGAGTCATTCAGATGCATAATTTTCTTTTTGTTCATATTTCCCTTAATGAGCACTCATCTACATCAAGTACTTTTTCCTTAAACTTTATTTGCCAAGCCTTGCAGGTGGCTTTATCATAAAATCACGGTAATTACCGGGGTCTCCTTTTTTTCCTGCTTCTGCCGCCTTTATAATATTCACCATTTCCCTGGCAGTCACATAGTGTAACTTAAACTGCTTGCCATCATTAAGTACAGATTGTATATCACTGTGCAAACGATAGCCTCCTTCACCCAATAGCATTGATGCACATTCTTCAGCTGAGCCATGTGTATGTACTTTAATAAATACCCACTCAGGTCGACCTTTTACATGAATATCTGCATCCAGCCAGAGCTTGACGCGATCCCGAGCCGGAGCATAGGTTTCTGAAATATCAGAATACTCAATCTTGGGCATTCCTTTATTTAATCTTCTCCAGTTTAAGCCAAGTGGACCCTGAATCATCAGCAATCGTCCTCTATCTGTACTGCCCACACATACATCCTCTCCTCTATCATGACTTTTGGCACACCCGTTAAATGGATTAGCGTAATAGATACTATTAATTTTACTGGTTTGAGTATCGCTAGGTGCTGAAGGCATAGTCAAGTCGGCATAACATCCGGTTTCAAGTAAGATATCAGTTTCATTATCAACGCCGCACCAGCGACCATCCGGGCGTGAATTATTGAGCGCCCAGTTACCATGAATAAAACTGTACACCGGCTGGTCATTAGTGTCTGTTCCTAACAGACCATGTTGTTCGTATAGCGTATTACGAAATGAAATTAGTTTATTACGAAAGCCCTGCTCAGAATCGTTATCATGGTGTAAATGGACCTCGACCTCACCTAATCCTTTTTCGCAGAGTGATCCTATTGCCTCAATATGCTCTGGTCGATATTCTTCTTCGGGAAAAAAGAAGCTATGCTTAGGATGAAAACCATCACTGTCAGCAAACTTATCAGCAAGTTTTGGGTAATGATTGAGCCAGTAAGCAACACGTTGAAACTCTTGCTTTTTATCTACTCCACCATGCCGGGGTTCATGATGATCAGCAAAACAAAACATTACATGAACAGGAAAATCGACTTTGCCTTTTGCTAGCTTGAATAGCCTCTGGCGTACATAAGACCCAATCCATAGTCCTATATTCCTTGGTAAAAGTTTTGTTAACATCGTGATTCCTAAATTACTCGAGCTGTTTACATAAATAGCCGCATTTTTGAATACTTATGATAATATCATCTAGAGCTCTAGCAGTATTTTCATAATCATCATGAAACAGCAGTATATCTCCAGAATTGAGATTCATATTCTGCACATTTCTAACAACATCTTCAGCTATGTTGGCATTACTATCATTACTATCCTGAGACCACATTGACATCCTAAAACCAAGCAGCAACAAAATAATGGTAGACAGGATACCAAGCTCGCCATATGGCGGCCTGATCAAAAGCTTTTTACCTGATATTGGTATTATATTTTTTATCAGTCGCTTTAACTCGATCATTTCATTAACATAGGAACGCAATCCCAGATCAGACAGCCGCTGATGGGTCATTCCATGCAGCCCTATGGTATGACCTTCGTCATGGAGCCGCTGAAGCACTGCATGGTTTTTTCTCACTTCATTTCCAACTACAAAAAAAGTAGCCTTGACATTCTTTTCTTTTAAAACATCTAAAATATATTTAGTATTCTCATTTGGTCCATCATCGAAAGTCAAATAAACTGAGCGTGTCGATGCATACTCAAACCAGAAGATCTTTGAAAATGTTACTGATTGCAGTAATCGTTTAAGCAGGACTTTTAGAGTCACTACCACCCCCCGTTAGTTCAACCATCACTGGATCATGATAAATATTGGCAGAACCAACATCGAGCCTTTTCACTTTCCAGTCGGGATCAGACTCAAATACTTTTACGTGCTCTGGATTATAATAAATCAATCTGATGTTTGATTTACCCATAAAAAGACTTTTTAATTTTTCAGAAAACCTTATCATCACCTCTTCATTAAAGGGGCTATAAAGATAAAATAATGTTCCGTCTGCAGGAAGCATATCGACAGCATTACCTGATATTATTTCCACGTTATTATATTTACTGAGCCTGATGGCTGTTTTGTTCGCTATTTCACTATCAAGCTCTATGCCTATAATTTTATTTTTGTTTCCCTGATCAAGCCACCAGTTAATAACACGCCCTTTACCACATCCAACATCAACAAGCACATCAGCAGGAGTGATTTTGTCAGAGAATAATAATGGCAAAATACCGTACGATGTATTGACCGTATCATATGCACCCATATCAGAGTATGGTGTTTTAACATTGCCTCCTAAAAAAGCACCAAATTTAATATCAATCAAGAAATTTGCCAACACTCTAATATATTTTTTAAAAAATGATGGTTTAACACTCATAGAGACTCCTTTCATATTGTATATACACCTCGGCAATATTTAACAATTTATTATCATCTAATATAAATTGTTGCTTTACGTTAATTATCGCAACTAATAACAACTAAAATTTACATCCCATCAAAGACAAGAACAAAAAACAACAGCCATCAACTACTATTATATAATAACACGTTTTCTCATATTCACTGACAGCGTAATAGCATATTGATACCATGCAATATTACTAGGCAACACTGACAGCAACCCTTACTAAGAACACCAGGCCAGCGGACAGAATGAGAACCTTAAAAAAGTCCCTCCCGGTAAACACAGGCCCAAATTCCACACCCATCTTGGAAGCCACACCATACCAAGCCACACAGAGACCCATCCATATGATAAATAAGTCATAGAAGGCAGAGATAAAGAAACACGCGGTAAGCATAGAAACACTTGAAGCCAGAATCGCATAACTCTGGTTGATTACTACAAGATGCTCAGGGTTAGACTTATCTAAAAATCTCGCCCTCAATAGAAGTTTTGCGCATATGTAAATAGTAATAACCCATAGTACATATCCAATAATTCCGAACTCTGTAAATGCAGAAACAAGAGTATTGTGGGCATCCATACCAACGTGTTCTGCAAACTGCCTATAGCCTACACCTACTAATAGATTATCATAAAATAAGTTAAGGCCGGCAGTCCAGAATGTAACACGGCTTGCAGCAGATGAGTCTTCAGTATTTATTTCCTGCATTCGATCAGGCACCTGTGACCAGACAAATAAGCCAATAACCAAAGCCATAATAAGACCCGTTTTTTTAGAGTATTTATTAAGCATGAGCACACTCGCACCTGCCAGCAAGCCTATCAAAGCGCCTCGAGACTCAGTCAGGAACACGCCATATACAAGCGTTAGCAGGGCAAATATATAAAATGCTCTATGGATTACTCTCTTTTCAATTAAAGACACAAGTAGTAACGGCTGAACAGCCATGATTAATAACATGGCATATGTATTCGCATCGTCATATTGTTTTATCCAGTTAATTCTGTCTAGCCAACCGACATAGGTACCAGGGATTAAATGAATATCATAATTGTGCACCAAAATCCCATTTATTGCTGTCAAAAGACATATCAATACAAAGACTGATAATACGGTTGTTAACTCTTTTACACCTTTGATGGATAATGCAGCCAGCAGATAGGCAATGAACATCTTATAGGAAGCATCATATAAGCCTGGATTTCTCAACTGGGTATTAGAAACATCATTTACGAAAAGCGATATGACCATCCATAAAAACATCAATGCCAGAAACATTGCATGTGTAGAAAAAGCCGGGTTTCTCTCATCATCTTTATTTCTAAATAACAGCAATGATAGTAGCGCAACTATGGCCATAATTTGCTCGAATGGTATTCTTGCCCCTTCTAACCAGCGATGCGGACCAAGCAAAATTGCCACGAGATAAAGACTAAAGGTTATATGAGTCATACTTAGTATTACTAGATGAAATAAAAAATAACAAATATATTAAACATATTGTTTACATTCATGATCGTTGTATATTACGCTGGCAATAAAAATCGAGAACAGAGTAACAAAAAAAACAATATGCTGCCAAAAACTCAAAAGCTTCATCATCCATCTGAGTATAATACCCCCAAATGCTAAATGGGTGAAACCCCAGGGTACCAAAACGCAAGCCAATAACTATCCATATAACAATCGCTACAGAGTAGATTCTAAACAGGTAACCTCCAATATTGGATATTCCTGAAGCAGACAGGAATATCTTCAGGCTCGTCACTTTACTTTGCAAGTAAGGAATCAATACAAAAAATAATACAGTTAAAATAAAAAAAACATTTGCAAACAAACTAATGGATCCTATGTTATGCAATGTGGTTTCCTGTTGTTTATTTATAGACATCATTAATTCAGGCGCATCAAATCCAATAATCCTTTGCCCCCAGCTTATTTCCTCACCACCACAAACAAAGAAAAAAGATATTAAGCATAAATATATAATTGTACGAAGTTTACTTTTAACTGAACCAATATACAAAGAAACTAACCCTATCATCGCAGCGAGAAACCAAAAAGCAAAAGATGCGTATTCAATTAGGCCATCCTCATCAATAATCTCCATATACTGTTTAGTATCCGTAACAGAGTAGTAGATTAAAACAAGCCCTATCAATACCAATGGTACCATCAGAGAGGTATAAACCTGAGGAAAAGCATATAGACGGCTATCATAATGAGAATCTGAATTTACGACTTGCTCATAGATATCCAGATAATTTAGGACTCTGACTTTAATTTTATTTCTTAAAAGATATACAAACCAGGCAATCGTCGTGACGACTAATAGCGCCCAGCGGAAAAACAAAAAACCATCAATACTGGTAAAGTAAGAAGAAATATTTTTTTCAACGCCTTCAAGCTGTAAAACAACGAATAATAGGCTTGTTGAGGCAGCCCCCAACAAAACCAGCTTACATGAAAATGAAAAATACTTGTTAAACATTACGACCTCCCATGAAGTATTAAGACCTTTTGTTCTAAATCTTATAGCTTATTCATGCCTAGTAGAAAATGACGAATCCTGTTTTTTAACGAAATTGAAGCCTTGTTTTTTACAATAGAAACATGACGGCTAACCATATGATCAAGCCAGTAAAGCAGCACGAGCGCATGCCACGAAGGATGCGAAAATCCTGCAAACCCAGGGAATTTCTCAAATAGCTGCGTTTCATATAGCTTTAGCCTGAAAGGTAATAGAACATCTGTTACAAGCTCATCGATATTATTTACATTCTCAATATAGTAGTTACTACCAATCAAGTGCATTAATTCAAGAATAGCGATACCTTCTTCGCAAAACAAATCAAAATCAAAAATACCAACGACATTTCCTTTGTAAAAAAGCATATTTTCGAGTTTAAAGTCTCCATGCCTGCGTGAAATACTTACTTTCGAACCTTGAATTTTTTTATACAGGTTTGAAGTGATATTTTCTGCCTCGACGTCATTAAGAATATCAACTCTAATTAACTCATCAAAATACGGGGCAACATGCTGCTTTATAAAATACTCATCGACTAAAACAGGAGATTGTTTGTCAGATATCGAGCTTATAAGTGATGTAGCAGCAGATCTTGTCGGGGTAACCTTATCATTTAGCTCCCATGAATCCTGGCCAGTTAGCATTGTTTCAATGCTGAATATATCCTTATGACAAGAATCAAACACAATCACTTCAGGTGACTTTATACCCATATAAACACCTTCAAGCTTCACCAATGCAGCATGATTTAATTTAAATCTCTTTTTAGAGCTATCATTTAATGGCACTCTGACTAGCAGGTTATTGGAACTTAGATTTGAAACTACCTCCATGATTACTACGTGAGCGCTTGATACCAGACATCTCTGAACATGAAAATCTCTATCATCCAATATAGACTTGATTGCTCGAAATATACAAGTCAGTAATGACTCATCGCAGTCAGACTCATGCTTAATATATGAAAGTTTATTATTAAAAACAAGGCTATAAATTGAAGGCATAAAAGTAGCTGAACGTAGCAGCATATTTTTCACAAACAGACCTTTCTCAAAATACATTCTTAACGGGAACAGAACAGTATTATTAAAACTGTTTTGAGAAAACACTTCACCAGTGGTTCTAAGAAAAACCTCTCCGTACTTGATTTTTTTATTTGGTCCGAACGATGAAACTAGATCTGTACAAAGAGCCCCCTTGCCAACAATCATTTTTAAATTAGAAAAGGCAAGACCAAGATTCAATAATTCTTTACTGGAGACAGGATCAATAGTAACAATTATTTTAATGCTCTCAAGAATATCAGATATAGTATTTACAGACACAATAGTGTCTTCTGATCCATTCTTTCTAAAAGAAACACTATTGTTACTAATTTTAGTGAGTTCTATAACGCTATTACTTTTTTGCAAAAAAGATTCCGCAAGCTCTCTGCCTTTACCAATAATGAGTACAGTGCCGTCAATATTGTATGGCACAACAAGGTTTAATGCGCCAAAAAAGGCATCATCTAATCTCAGATGTGATGACATTTATATAATACTCCTGTCACAGTTTACTGCTTATAAAGCTTGCCACATTAAATTTAAACTTATTAAATTCATCTTGTGTAATAATTCCCGTAAAAACAACTAGAACAGGAAAAGACAATAACAATATAGATTTAACGATTAGGGTAAACATAACGCTATCAAGAACAACCTGTGAAATTAGATAATATAAAACAACACCCAGAAAAATTGTCTTTATAAGACTTAACCAGGAGTACTTAATGAAGTATAACCTTTGTGATACTATAAACGTTATGCAAGTTAAAAGTGAGAAACTTAATACAACTGACAATGCTGCACCCTGCGCGTTAAAATATTCGATTAAGTACCATGATGAGGCGATTTTAAACAGTGCTACAACATTAATTATATAAGCAATATACTGTGTTTTTTTATGAATATAAATCCCTGTCTGAGTCAAGTAATAGATCCCGTATAAGACACCACCAACAACCAGCAGTGGGACTGTATCGTATGCTGACCAAAATTCATCTCCCGTCATCAAAATTATCAGCTCCCGGCTTAGGAGCGCAATACCTATTCCAATCCAAGTAACAATGACCATAAAAAATCGAAAGACATCAGCATATATCACTTTTGCATCCGGTTTGTTCATGATAGAAAATCGAAATGGGCCATAACTTCTCCAAAACGGTATAATAAACCCTATTGAGAGCAGTGAGGCAAACTTTAACGAAACCGCATAAAGACCCACAGTTGCTAGATCAGTCTTTATTGTAAGGAAGTATCTGTCTACCAGATTGAGTATTATCATACCCAAACCTGCAAAAATCAGGGGATAGCCATAAAGTGCCATCTGTTTAAGTTTTTCAACAGAAAAACAAAACCCGCAATATTTAAACGTAAGACTGTATAAGACGATAAACTCTAAGCCCGCTGTGATTATACTGCTATATAAAATACCTTCATAACTCATGTTCAGATAGGCAAGAAACAGTATATTAAGCAGCACTGCTAACAAAAGCCTTATTAAACTGATCGAGACATAAAGAACTGAATATTCCTTCACTCGTATAAACGAAAGTGGCACCTCCATTGATAACTCAAAAAAGAGCGCTATTACAGCTAGCTTTATTGCGTAACTATAACCACTTTCTTGAAATAACAGCATAGAAAGCTGATCTGAAATAACTATCAAGAAAAGACTACCAAGAAACGAAAGGATTATCGAGGTTGTTAGAGCAGTTCCAACAACTTGCTTTCTATCAATTGAAAGATCTGAATCATAATAATACCTAATTGTTGCCTGACTCATCCCCATCCCCATGAAGACGGTGATCAGAGGAAATGCCAACATAACAATCTCTAAGGTGCCATAATCTGCAGGCGTTAGATAATGCGTATAAAGCGGCAGCATTATAAATCCAACCATTTTCGTGAGCAGATTGCCTATTGTATAAATCGAAGAATGCTTAGCAAGTCGTTTTATATCAGACATCATAGAGCCTTATACAATCCTTACAAAACATACAAAGACTCATTTGCCACCTTATAGCTGCCAATCGTTTGAGACGGTAGGGTATTAAAAAGAAACATAGTCAGGCTAATCGCCATCTTTTCACAAGAATGAAAACACCCAAAAGCATAAGTTTTTTGGATATGCAGCTAATCATTTTCAACCAAATTTTTTATTTTCTCAGAAAGATATTTGACTTGCTCTCTACGTGAATACCTGGTCCATTCTTCATCGTTATATTTCAGTTCTAACTGATCCTCTGAAAATATTAACCTTTCTAACAAGATTGCTATTTCATCTACTGCATCGGGAGCCAACACATAACCTGCATTCACATCCTTAATTATATTCGCTGCATCACCATCCGGAACCAAAGCTAATACAGGTCGTTTTTGACCCAAATAAAAATAAAGCTTGCTTGGAACCCAATTGCTGACTTCTGGTGTATTTTTTAGACAAAACAGTACCATACTTGCATTGCGAACCAGTTCAATACTTTTATCGTAAGATACAAAGCCATGGTATTTCAACACATCATTAATCCCTAACTGCCTTGCCATCTCATGATCTTCGTCATACATTAAGCCTGCAAACTCAGCCACAAAATATTCTGACAAATTTGGATGCTTATCCTTTAATGCTTTAATTGAATAAGCAATACCTTCAAACATTCCTTCGTATAGTTCACCTGTATAAATCAACCTAAACACCTTGTTGTTCTTATGAGCAGCGCGCCGATCAGCTGCATCTTCTGGAAAATACCCGTTAGGAACAACAATAGTTTTCCCTTTAACAAATGGATAATCTTTCTCTAACAACAGTTTATTTGTTGGAGTATTTGCGACCACCATATCAGCATACCGAAGCACCAACTTTTCAGCCTTTCTATTGAGCCAGGATACCGGAGGTGCCCAACACTGATGCGTCCATGAATCCCTGAAATCCGCCACAAAATATTTAGTTACTCCCATAATTTTTAATACAACACCGACTAATTGTATTGATCTGGGTGGTGTAGTCACAAGTACAACATCAAAGCTACCCTTTGTGAGTATTTTTTTTGCCTGCACAACGGCACTCGGTACCCATAAAATAAACTGATCAACCGGAAGTAATTTCCACTCTATAACAGTAGAAAGCTTATTAATCAGCCGTGCAAAAAACTTAAATCTATAATGTGACAGATTTAGCTTTGGTATATACCATTCCCTTGCTTTATAGATACTGATAGTATCGGGGATAGTATGGTTTAGCCTTCCTTCAGCCTCTGTATCCTGTTGCGAAGAGATTAAAACGGAACATCTCACATTATTTTCACCAAAATATTTAAGAAAGCCGATAACTCGATACACTCCTGCCGTATTTCTGGGCATAAAATACTTAGATATAATTAAAATATCTATTTTTTTATTATTATCCATATAGATCCTGTGACACGTTTATGATTTACAGAGAATGCAGTCAAACAGCTACTAAAATTTCAGTGTAACGTAAAGATATCCCTATCATACATATTAAAATACGATACATACTTTAGTAAAAAGATATTTTAAATTAGGCATTTCTTTTGATGGTTTTTTTCAACCAGTCACTGATTCCAATTTTATCAATTACTAAATCAGACCAGAGATATGCGAAATATAACAGACGCTGCACCCCGATAATCAGCCTGCCCTTAATGTTACCTCTTGGTATTAAGTACGCCATACAAGAGTACTCCAGCGAATTGCCAAGTATTCTTTTATATTCATTTTCTCCATAGCCGAAATCGATAAAATCAGGTTTTTTATAATCAAATAAATCTTCAATCAGCTTAAAATTCAGCACGCTTCCAGCACCAAATGCTGCCCAGTCTTTATCGTATGCTATTTCTTCAAGTAGATAGGTGTCGTTATACTGATAGCCTAAGGCATAGGCTATTGCCTGCCCTTTGACGAGCAGCACATAGGACCTAAACCAGCCATAGTCAGAAACAAGCCTTAGTTGCTCAGCTGTACTTTCAATACTTCTTTGCTTGGCACCAATTAACTTCGCTCTCCATGAATTATTAAAAACATGATCAACATGATTCAAAAAAGAACGCATTTGTCCTGAGTCATCTATTCTTAATACATCTACTTCATCGCAGCCTTCTTTCCAGAGTTTCTTTACACGACTCCTCAGATTATAACGCGTTTTTCCTGTAAGCCCTTTGAGATAATGCTCATGATTTTCGCCAAGACTAATACCCCTTAATTCCTGCAACACGGGAGAAGTTCTTTTCAGCATAAAACCATGAGCTAAAAATTTATTCGATTTGAAAAAATTCCATATCGAACTATTAACCTTGAGATTATCAAGAACAATATAATCAATCTTATCGACACATGAATTTAATGCATCTAGCGTTAACTTATATAAAAGCGCGCCATCTTCACCCTGCATAATTACAACATCATCGCCTAACAACCTTAAACGGCTAACCCACAGCCTCATGACAGTAAAAACACCAAACTTCAGTTTAAACCTTTCATTCTTTTTCAAAAAAACAGACAATGAAACAGCTGTATCATCTTTAAAAATTATTACTGCTAATAGGTTTTCAGCATTATTATGCAACAATGACTTTAGCATTTGTCGAGTATGAAAAATATTGTGGCCAGCAGATTCTGATAGCAGCTGATCCCAGTCATTTTCATACAATGAAACATCGTCCAGAGTTTGTAACACCTTTACTTCATACATGAATTAACCTCACAGATGCAATCAAAGCAATCCAGGAGCCATAAGCATGGAGGAAAAGTAATTTCTAGATGTATATCTTTCAACATGCAGCCTTTTAATGTTATACCTATCAAAGTTATTTAAATGGCAGGCACCGTGCTGATAAGTGACCGCCATTTTATAGCCACTCCTTTTAGCCACATCAATGACTTTTTCATTATACTCAAGCGCTCCACCAACAGGATACGCTACTGCATAGCACGCCAACCCAAGACGATTTTCTATCATTTTTTTAGAATCACTCATCTCCGTGATAAGGGCATTTTCATTTAATCTGGTTAATATAGGGTGTGATACTGAATGTGAGCCAAACTCCATGCCAGCATCGGACATTTCTTTAACCTGTCCCCATGTGAGTGGCCTGCTGTAAGGACAGCCGTCATCCGCATCATGCCCGGCCAACATTTCAATTTCATTAACCAATGCTCGTCTTTTATCATCAGCAACCAGTTTCATGTATTTTAATATTTCTTCAGCAACTTCCTGCCTGTTGTTATTTAGCTGCAAACGTAACAAACCATTATCAAGGCTTATTTCATTCATATCTAACTGTTTAATTAAATACACCACCCAATCAAACCAGAAAGTTTTATTAAGACCCATATAACCTGTAGCAATAAAAAACAATGCAGGCAGTTCGTATTTTTTCAGAATTGGAAATGCATTTGTGTAGTTATCATCAAAGCCATCATCAAATGTTATAACAACTGAATTATGAGGAATCTTTGACTTTTTTTCTAACGCATCAAGTAGCTGACTAAATGCTATGACATTGTATTTTTTTTTCACATATTGCATTTGCCAGTCAAACTCATCCGTTGATGCACTTATGAGCTCCAGATCTGCTCCATACTCACTTTCGCTCTCAATATCAATCACTCTATGATACGCCAGTATTCTTACATTGTTTTTTACGAGCAGCTTAAATAACATTGTTAAGAGTGCTGAATTATTTAATATACCAGCTAATATTTCTTTTTTATTCAATCTCATCACCTGCGCCTCCATGTATGTCACGCCTGCTCATAACTACACCTTTAACATTCAAGGCAGTCACAGTGCATCTTCATCCCATGATGTAATAAACCACTCATTTGATTTAAATTCTTTTTCGATATCTTTATTAAGCATATAATAGACAGAGCGAGATTCTCGTGCCCGAAAACCTGTACTCTCTAACACATGATCCATATGACGATTTCCTTTATACTCAACTGAAATTGCCGATACATCAAATTTGCGCACATCAACAGCGAATAACTTGAACATCATTCGAAGTGTTACGTTCGCATCAATAGCAAAGAAATCCAGTACGTCAATAACCCGATTTATCTCATCATAGTAAAATGAGATATAACCAGTTAAGTGCGCAGTGTTTTTTCTCCTAAATATAAAAAACGAAGCCTTTTTATTTGCGTCTTCAGACATTCGCCAGTCAATATAGGATTTATTTCTTTTTGTCAACAAGCACTCTTCTTTAAATGTCGAAGCCTCCCAGAGCTGATCAATCTCATGCGGGGCTCTACTGACTAACTCTCTGTCAAACGTAACCACCGCTTTTAAGTAGCCAACATAATCAACAAGCATTATGGAGGTGTCGAGTATTGGCACAGCAAATACTGCCAATGATCTTGGTAAACGGTCTTCTAAGTACTTTTTTGATTTTATAACCTTTGAAAAACGGGTAACTGACACAGCCAATTTATATCCTGCCCTTTTCACAACAGGAACTGCTTTATTATTCGGAAAAGAATATACGATATCATCAGACTGGAGACCTGATTTGAGAACATGTTTTAATAATAGAAGCCCCGGACCAAGTGTGCGATGATTTGCATTTACTGCAAAATCAGCGACAAGACTGGCTGTGTAATATTCACCTTTTAAATACAGTATTCTATGACTAAAACCCTGTATACCTATAGGCTCACTACTTTCATCGGATAGCAGAAAATATAAGCTCGCAGGACCAAAAGGATTATGGCTATAAAGCCATTTATATTTATATTTAAAATCAGTATTCGAATTAAAGTTGTTGTTCCATAGTTCAACTACGGATTCTTTTTCCTTTATCAGATCAACTTGTCTTACCTGATAGCCTATCATTAGATATATGACGTCGTATACGGTTCTGCTACAGGTTCAACAAGTATAGCGTTCCAGTGCAGCATGGCCGTTGCTCGTCTTTTGCTTTCAATATCTTTATACAAGTATTCTGCATGTTTCATATCAATGTGAAGCATCTTTGATAAATCTTCAGCAGATTTATTATTATTTAGAGCCCAAAGTGCGATATCCATTTGCTGGTAAGGTAATGCAAAATAAAACTCATCCTGCCCCTGTGGAAGACTATAAGTATCAGTTGTAGGCGTTGCGTTACATATAACATCTGGCAACCCAAGGTATTTTGCCATCGCATACACCTGGGTTTTATACAAATGAGCTATTGGCTTAACATCAGCAGCCCCGTCGCCATTTTTCACAAAGAATCCCTGATCATATTCAAGTCTATTTGGAGTACCTACAACAGCATAATTAAGACGATCTGCGTGAAAATATTCTATTGTCTTACGTATTCTTTGCTTGTAGTTCGTTGCTGCTACAATCTCAAGATACTCTTTTATCTGCAGGCGTTTTTCAAACATCTGACCTGATGTGTCCTGCACAACAAGCTTAAAGGAGTTGAATTTGCCTTCGACACCGCCAGAAATAACAATTTTATTCTTCCAGCCTTCACCGTACTCAGGAAAAGTTCTTTTGATGGCCTGATCGCGCCATTCATAACAACCAATAGCCTCTAGTGGTTTTCTGATATCTTGTTTTATATATTCTATACCCAGATGTTCTGCTAGTATCTGACCACGATCACTGCTTTTATCTGAAGAGTCTTGCTCAGGCAATAAAAGACCCAGCACTCTGTCTTTGCCCAGAGCCTTAACGGCAAGTGCAACAGAAACCGAGCTGTCGATACCTCCTGATATGGCAACGACAAATCCACGTCTTTTTAATTTATTAATTAAGATACGTTTTAAACTTTCACATATACTATTTACTTCTGACTTATAATCGAGATCAAGTACATTTTCCGTAAAATTTTTAGACATTATAATTTCCCTTTGTACAGTTATTGTAATTCGAATCGTTTTATTTTTCCAGATGGAGTTCTTGGTAATACCGATATGAATTCAATTAACTTTGGTAGTTTAAAAATAGCGAGGTTTTTCTTACAGTGCTGTTGAATAAGTCTCTTTTCAATTTTAGAGTCTGGTTTAAGCACAACAAAAGCCTTTATAATCTGACCTAATATTTCATCCGCTTTACCTATAACAGCAACCTCTTCTACACCTTCACATTGCATGATTACCTCTTCTATTTCCAAAGGACTAATTCGGTGCGCTCCAGATTTGATCATTTCAGATTCACGCCCAACAATATAGAGATAGTCATCTTTGTCACGATATGCCAAGTCTCCTGTCTTTAACCAGCCATCAACGAGCACACTTGAAGTGAGCTCCAGATCACGCCAATAGCCTTTCATAATATTAGTCCCAGAGGCATAGACTTCACCCACTTTCCCTTCAGGTAATTTGTTACCAAGAGCATCTCGAATCTCAAGTGTGACACCCGGGATCGCCTTGCCGGCTGATGCCAGTCTTTTATCCAGCTGATGAAAAGGCAGGTATGTCAGACGCGCCGTAGCTTCAGTCTGACCATACATTACTATAAACTCAACCTCAGGTAACATTTTCCTTATTTCTTCAATATACGATGTCATCATGGCACCTCCAGCTTGTGTCATATAGCGGAGTGAACTTAAATCAAATTTTGATAAACTGGTTCTGCGTAAAAGTATGGCATAGGTTGAGGGCACGCCAGAAAATGAAGTTATTTTATCGTCCTGCATCTTCTTTAAAATCGCATGTGGATAGACAAATGAATTTTCCAATACAAGTGTTGCTCCCACCATCATATGAGTATGAAGAACCGAATTACCATATGAGTAATAAAATGGCAAAACACACAAACACTTATCATGCTTAATTAAGGGCATGTAATCTAATATTGACGTCATATTCGACATTAAGTTTTCATGAGTTAGCGTCACACCTTTTGGCTGCCCTGTGGTTCCTGAGGTGTATATAATAGTCGCAGTATCGCTTCCATTTACAACAGGCAACGATTTATTTACAGGAGCTGCAAGCACTTTCTCAAAGCATTCAACTACATCAGTCTGGTGAAATTCATGCCCTCCTATCATCACATATTTCATTTTGGCATCAAGCATTGTTAAGAGAGAATCCATTTCTTTATTACTTCCTTCTGCAAACAACCAGGACGAACCAGAATGCCTAATCCAGTTACCTAAATCATTTGCTTTCGCTGCTGTATTTAGAGCTACAACGACACCACCTGCTATCAAAACTCCATAATAGACAATGACATATTCAATTGAGTTCTCAGCATATAACGCGACTCTATCGCCTTTATTAAGCCCCTTGCTTTTTAGATATGAGCATACAGCGAGAGAGCCGGCATGCAGCTCTTTATATGTCACAGCTCTTGAATGATGACTAATCGCTATTTTTTCGTAATTCGAATGAAAGCTCTGCAAAATAGCATCAACTAAAGAAGCCATATTTAGTATTATTTCTTTGACAGAAATGCAACAATATTATTCACAGAATCAAGATTTTCTGGAACCATATCATCGTCTTCAACTGTCACATTAAACTCGGCCTCAATAAACCCTATAATCTCAAGAATACCGGTTGAATCTATAATACCCTTTTCTAAAAATGACTCACTATCAACTAACGCATTCTGATCATCAGTAAATAAGAAATTTTCAAGCACGTACGCCCTTATTTTATCTTCCATTGTAATATTATCTCTTTTAAAGTTAATTAATATTTCTCATTTTTATTTGTTAACAAAAAGATCATGCCATATTTGTGTCGAAAGAATAGAAACAAAACCCATATTATCTTTAAAACCAACAGCTTTACCTTTGTGGGCCTTATTAACAAGCATTTCAACCTTTTTCTCTTCGAAGTAACCGTTCTTTTTTATCGCATCTCCAGACATGTAAGACGCAATCATTTCCTTACCGATTAAATTATCAAATGCCGGAATATCTGGTGCTCTATAGGGCTGTTTCTTGCGGGCACGAATAACAGATGGCAACAAATTTGCAACCGCTTTTTTCAGAATATATTTTTCATTAAGCACCTTCATCTTTTGATTTGGGTGTATTCGGTTTACATACTCTATCAGATTGTGATCCAGGAAAGGAAATCGCCCTTCAATTGAATGCGCCATCAACATTCTGTCACCCTGTGACGATAATAAATAGCCTGACATCAGCCCACGGGCTTCTACATATTGCATCTGATTAAACACATGCCATTTGTTAATATTTTTAGGCAGCTGCTGATTGAGCATTTCAATATATTCATTAGTACCGATACGCTTTATATCCTCAGAGAGAAAATCCTGACATTTAGATGTAGTATCCCAGCGAGTCATATGACCAAAATAAGGCTCCTCACTTTTATCAAAGTTAGAGCCAAAAAAATGCTTTAAATAGCTGACAGAACTATGTTTAGTAAAATCAAGATATGGATACAATCGTTTTAATAGTAGCGAGCGAAATACTGAGTGCGAATTTTTTGACCAGAAGCGCCGGATTTTGCTTTCTTTGAATATATCATAGCCGCCAAATACCTCGTCGGCACCTTCACCTGTTAAAACAACTTTATACTTGTTCTTTTGTACCAGCCCGGACAATAAATACATTGGAGTGGGCGCAGTTCTAACTAAGGGTGTTTCGGCATGGTAAATAGTATTTCTAAAATTAAGCGCAATATCTTCATTGTGGCAAGTTAAACTGGAGTGTGATGAATCAAGATGCTCTATTAATAGATTTTGGTAACGCGTTTCATCTACACCTTTATCTTTAAAGCCGATTGAGAACGTTCTCAATTTGACATTTCCATATTTCTGTATCATTGCTACTATCGCAGATGAATCCAGACCTCCTGAAAGGTACGCACCTACTGGCACATCTGATCGCAAACGCAGTTTTGTTGCATCAATTAACAGCTGCTCAACTGTATCTGCGATTTCATCTTCTGATGAATCTATATACTGATCACTTTCAGGGTATGACCAATCCCAATAGCGCTTTAACTGCATGCCATTTTTATCGACAACCATCATCTGACCAGGCAGGAGCTGCTTAACATCCTCAAAAACTGTATTCGGCGGCAAAGGTGACCAGCCATAAAACGTCTGATTAAACCCGGCCATATCCATAGCAGGTGATGATTTCATGGCTTTTAATATAGCCTTAATTTCAGATGCGAAAAAAACGCTTCCGTTTTCAACCTTGTAAAACAGAGGCAAAATACCCACCCTGTCACGAACCAATACTAATTTCTTTTTGACGGTGTCCCACAGTGCAATCGCAAACTGGCCATTTAAGTGCTCAACAAACCCCAAACCATCTCTTTCATAAAGCTTGACGATGACTTCCGTATCCGTTTTGGTTTTAAACTGATACCCCTGGCTTAATAGCTCATTCCTAAGCTCCAGGTAATTGAATATCTCGCCATTAAATATAAGCCATACCGTATCATCACTGTTAGATATTGGCTGCCGTCCATTTTCTATATCAATGATACTAAGTCGTACATGCGCAAGACCGACATAATCGTCTACATAGTAGCCCTCATCATCCGGCCCTCTGTGTCTGATTGCATCAGCCATAGACTTGAGTCTGTCAACAGATACATTTTTATTTGTGTTTTTATTAAGAATCCCTGCAATGCCACACATCTTTATTTTTTCTCTAGCGCATCCGCAATACGTTTAAGCTGATTAGAAATTTCTGACAATAGTGCGGAATCATTATATGCCAAGCCTGATCCCTGTATATTTTGACTTGATTGAGAATAGCTTTTTTCCTTTTCAAGGCAATTATCTTTGTCACTATTAGCAACTGCTTTTGTCGTTATATTTTTCTTATATTCCGAGAACTCTTTCCACTGCAGCTCCTCAATCGATGTTTCAATGGTACTTACAGAGACAACATCTTCATTATCGGCATAAGCACAGGTCAACGCAGTATCACATAATGTATTAATTAATCGCGGGGTACCACCTGTGTATTTATAACACAAGTCAAAAACATCCTTTTCAAACAGTGGCTTTTCACTACCTGCCACACTCAGCCTGTGCTCAATATATTTTTCCGACTCAGCTTCAGTAAGCGCCCTCATGTGATACCTTAAACTGACTCGCTGTAAAAGCTGCTCCATCTCAGGTGACTCAATGTTTTTATTCAGCTCTGGTTGCCCCACCAGAATAACATGAAGTATCTTTTCTTTCTGCGTTTCCACCCCAGATAACATACAAATCTCTTCTAGCACTCGGTATGAAAGATTTTGTGCATCATCCACTATCAGTACAACACGCTTATTATTCATATAGCTGTCAACTAAAAACTGGTTTAGCATATTCAGTAACTCAACTTTTTTCGCACTGAAGGGATTCATGCCAAATTCTACAAGCACTGACTGGAGAAACTCAACCTCATCAAGCTGAGTCTGAAATATTTTAGCTACATTGATCTCGTTATCCATTTCGGACAACAGCTTCTGTATCAATGTCGTCTTACCTGAACCTATTTCCCCGGTTATTACAACAAAGCCCTCCTGATTAAATACAGCATATTCCATATAGGAAATTGCCCTGGAATGAGACGGGCTCATGTACAAAAAATCCGTATCAGGTGTCAGCCTGAAAGGAAAATCATTAAGATAAAAATAATCTAAATACATAACACCTTACCTTGCAATTGAGAATGAAATACCAATGCGCTTATCAAAGTACTGCCTGACATATAAATCGCTTTTTACTAACACCTCACTTACAAACAGATTCATTGTTAATTTGTTATTAAACAATTTTTGATACCCTACTTTTCTCTCGTATGCATCATCTTCGTAATCCTGATCATCACTATCGACAACCTGAAGACTTGTATCACTGTATGTAACACTCACTCTGCTTCGCGCAGATAAATTCTTAAATAAGACAATCTGACTAATTACTCTTTTATCTTCATCGACTGAGTCATAATCGTCTTTTTGATACTCTTCATATTTCATATCATAGCCCGATCCCCTGTTGTTTTTCTTGTAAGTAACCGAATACCTTTTGTCAAAAAAAACCCCTGATATAGCTGTTCCCTGCGTATCTATAGAGTCATTCTCATTTGACAGGTTATTTGAATAGTTAAAGCCCAGACTACTGTATCTTGTCAGCTGTCTTGTGTACAACAGCGACGCGGTGGTCGTTGTACCGCCATCAGTATTATTCAATAATGTTTTACCAAGAAAGGCATTAAGATAGTTAGCCACCCTTTTATACTCAAAATTTATACCTAGAGTTGATTTATCGTAATCCTCTAGTGTATGTGAAGAATCGTACGATATATATTCAGTTGAGTAGCGAAGTGACAGACTTATTCCTCCAGATACTTTCCTGACCCAGTCTATATTTGATGTTACACTCGTCGTATCATTATCTGTCACACTGTAATCATAATTTATTATATAGAATTCAAGATTCAGCGCACTATCACCCACCTGCCAGACAAACTTAGGGCCTGCCATAAACTGATTTACATTTTGCGTATTGGTTTCGGTAATCAACTCGGTCGCATCAGTTCTCGTTTGTGAATAGACGTCTTTTAGATACCAGAAATAGCGATTTTTTGTAACGACCCACAACAGATCAGAACTCAAAGTATTTCGCGTAACGTTACTGGCCAGACCTTTTTCAAAATCAAGATAACTTATATTCAGATCAATATTACTTTTTATGTATGAAATATCTTCATCCAGTTTAAAATAAACAGAAGATGTACGTATTGTTTCCTCAAACTGACCATCGGCTTGCACATCCGGAACCTTCAAAAAATTTGAAGACTTTTCAAAAGACTGTATAAAACCAAAATCAAGACTGAAAGAGAACGATTTATTTGACACCCCAACATATAACACGCACATGAAAAATAATCTAAAACTCACTCTTTTAGGCTTTATTTTATTACGACCATTCAGGAACGTCATTCAATATAACACCTAATAATTTAGACTTATCAATTCTTTTTAAAGTCGCTTCTAAATCCTTATTCTTAACTCTGCCATAAGGAACAACGACAACAACATAGTCTACTAAATCTATCAGGATACTGGTATCAACCGATTTACTGATTGCTGGAGAATTCAGTACAACATAACGATCCGTATATCGCTCTACCAATCCATCTAAGAGAAGTTTCATCCTGTCCGTTGTAAAGCTTTCACTTGCATTATTACTTTCATTACCAGAAGGTATAACACGAAGTCTTTTGATGCCAACATCTTTAATTATTTCACTTACATCCGCTGTCCCCTCAAGAAAGTCCAGCAATCCAAGTTCATAATCAAGATCCAGCATATCTTCAAAATCAGATGATTTAAAATCACAATCAATAACTAACGAAGTTTTGGTTTCATCAAAAGAAAAGGCCGCCCCCATATTCATCGATACAAATGAACTGTCTATACCACTTGAGCAAGATGTGACTAACACGATAAAGTTTGCATTTTTTGATTTCTGCAGTAGCTGAGTACGTAAAAACCGGAATTTATCAGTAACCCCTGACTTTTCCGAGTTGGGCCGAATTATGCCCTTGTTTAACAGCTCCTCATCATCTCTTCTTACCTCATCCTTCATTAATTTTATTAATGAAGAAGTCGAACTTCTGACAACACTTATAGCATTTCCAGATGAACTACTGCGATCTCTGTTAGTGTTACCTGAAGATGAGGTTGCAACGAGTTCCTTTCTGCTTTGTTTGGCTTTTTTTAGCGCCTCTTCAATTCTACTCACTATATTTTACCCATGAACTTTAAGCCACCAACCACAATGTAAATTAGAGCCACGGTTGATACTGTTACAGCTAATATACGATAGTTATTTTGTAAATGTTTTTTTTCATCATCAGTCCAGTAATGCGGGATCTCTGCCAGGACCTGGACACCCATTTCCTCGGTAATATACCTGGACAGCCGTGTCCGATCATCAACATGAATGAGCAATAAAATCACGCCCAATGGTGCAAACACACCCAGAACAACTCCCAGTAACATAAAATGAAGAAAGCGTAAGCCATGTGGAATTAGCGGTCTCTTGGCAGGTTCTAAAATAGTAAATGTTGAGCCTTTCTGCTGCGAGTCAAGACTCCTCGATATCCTGGCATTTTCTCTTCTTTTGACTAAATCCTGATATATGCTCTGGTTAACATCATAATCACGTGTCAAGGTTTGCATCATTGTGTCGCCTTCTTCAATCCGTCGCATGCGATCATATTCGACATCAAGTAAAGTCTTCATTTCTTTTAATCTTGCTTCAAGTGTGTCTATTTCAGTTTCTGTAGAAGAGAGATTTGATCTAAGCTCCTGGTAAATCGGATTGGTAATTATTGAGCTGTCTAAGTATGTTTTTCTTTCTTTCTTGGCATTTCGAATCGCCTCATCACGCATCTGCACTTCACGCTTTAAATTGAGCTTCATATCTTCGATATGACGAGACAACCTGACTACATCCGGGTAGGTTTCCGTATAGGTTAACAGCAAGGTTTCTAACTGATTTTCCATTTCAGTAATCTTGGTTCTGTACTGTCCTTCTTTCGTCTGGCTGATAGTCATTGCTGCTTCACCAGACAACTGTCGATGTATAGACTCTCTTTTTATCAGCGCCTCACGTAAGGCCAAACTGGTTTCTTCGTATTTTAACTGTAAATTTGAAACTCTCTGATTTACTTTTTCCTGCGTACCTGGTCTTGCATCCGGATTATCCGATATAAAGCCTTTGATCTCATCGTCGACTGAGGTCAGCTTTTCGAGGTATTCCGTGGCTTGCTTTTCAATAAACTCATAGGCTGAACGGCTTTCTTCAATTTTATTGGTCTTACCGATATCGACAAAAAGCTCAGACATATACTTAGCTGTCAGATAGGCTTTATCCGGGTCCGCATCCGTGAACTCAATCTTAATAAGACTATCGCCCACTTTTTCGATACTGGTTTTTTGTTTGATTGACTCTGTGATGTTTTCTTTTTCAATCGGATCCGGGTTTTTTTCAAGCCAACCACTATAATCTAACACCATGTCAATGATTTTAGTGCCAAGAATAATCTCCCTGGCATTTCTGGCAATATCTTTCGACTCTGCAGAAACCGCTGCTCCTTGCATCAGCGGTGTAATCACATTTTTATTATCAACATAGATTAAAGATTCTGCCTGATAGCGCTTGGGCCAGTTTATGCCGATTGACATCACAACAAGGCTAATAATCGCAAATGCAATCACAATTTTGTTTCTATGCTTAAAGCCATCCTTAATAGTAAGACTTATTAATTCCTGAGGAGTGTATTGAATCATCCGATATCCTTAAAACAAGCGCTCTGGAACTGTTACAATGTCACCTGATTTGAGCAATATATTCGTCTCCAAATCACCATCAAATAATATATCGTCCAGATAAACTGATATCACGAATATCTTATTGTTCTCTGTCCGATAGATCTTTGTTCGATTGGCCGCGGCAAAATCATTCACACCGCCAGCCGATAAAATAGCATCTAATACCGTCATGCCTTGTCTGAATTTTATTGATATCTGGTTTCTCACGGCTCCTGTGACACGTAGCCGTGTCAAATACTCATGGCTTTGCAAACTTGTAATAATGACAGTGACCTGTGGATCTCTAATGTATTTTTCCAGACGCTTTTTTATGCCCATGGAGACATCTTCAGAAGTTAAACCGCCTGCTTGTACATCACCCACTAAAGGTACAGATATTTTACCGTCTGGCCGCACAGGAACTGAAACATTTAAATCAGGGTTTCTCCAGACATTTACAGAGAGTACATCATCAACACCAATACGGTATTCTGGCACTTTTGCTATAGAAGGGGGTACATATTCACTGACAGTAGTCACATCATGATTGCTGCATGCAACTAATAGTAGAGTCAAACAAGAAAAAGAAAGACGACAAAGACACTTCACCAACAAATACTCCCTTATATTAGAATATAACAAACTTAAAAAATTGATATATCATCAAATTGATTATTGCCAATCAATTTAGAACAATTGTATCCGAGATAAGCGATTTAAGTAAGAGATTCTAAGCCGCATAATCAATATATGTGATATATATTATAAAAACCAAATGTAATATGTAAAGCTTCCCGACACTACCACTTTGAGAATCAAAGCCTCTTTATCTCTTGTTGCCTTTAAGAATATAATACTCGGATGAGTTAATTATACCCGTGGATATAAGTGAAACTAAGCTTTCTTCAATGTTATCAAATATTAGAGATCTCTGATGAGACTGATTGGCCCTCATTACGCAGAAAATATAAAACTTTGATACAAAAATCGCACCCTGACCGCTTCAATGAAAACTCTTCAGAACATCAGGTATCTCAACAAAGGATTCGCTCTTACAATGCTGCTTATAAACAGATAGCTGATTTTTATCAGGCAAACAATGCCCTGCCTCCACGCGTAGACAACAAAACAGAAGCCACTAACAAACCTCACTCCCCGAGGAAAAAGCCGCCATCGGTAGACGTTCAAACTCGAAACAAACACAAAAAAAAGACGTCCAAAAAACTCTCAGCGACTAAAATGACGTTTGTTTTATTCCTCATTAGCGGACTTTATATTATATATATTCTGTTTGATGGCCCCGTGACAATTGAAATACCTCAAGCAACTGTTTATCCACCGGCCAGAGTAATAGCGAATGAAAAACAAGCTGCTAAAAACCATACCGCTGTCAGCCGATATTTCACAACGGGATCAAGTCTTGGTGACGTCATTAACATTCAAGGCCAGCCCTCAAGCATTAAAGGTGATACCTGGTATTACGGCGAGTCTTCAGTAACGTTTACCAATGGTCTTGTATCTAACTGGTTTAGACACCCGCAATACCCTTTAAATGTAAGAATAAACGAGCCAACCTATCAATATAAGTTACATAACTCTACAAAACGAAACCCAGAAACCAAAAACATTCCTTACTGGAATCGATAAGCCCATTATATTAACGAGCCCCCTTACCAAAGAGCACAACCTGCAGAGTCTGGAACAAAATTGTAAAATCTAAAAACAAACTATAATTTTTCACATAATACAGATCGTACTGAAGCTTATGCTTTGTATCTTCTTCTGAATCCCCATACGGATAACATATCTGAGCCCAGCCTGTAATTCCCGGTTTAACTTTATGACGCAATGAATAATGCGGGATTCTGTCATCATAACCTGTTACAAACTCTGGCCGCTCCGGGCGCGGACCAACAAAGCTCATATCCCCCTTTAATACATTAAACAGCTGCGGCAGCTCATCAATTCGGGTTAATCGGATAAACGCGCCAATCTTTGTGACACGGGTATCGCCTTTTTTTGCATACTGCGCACCGCTTATTTCCGCATCTGTTTTCATGCTTCTAAACTTCAGCACATTATAGGGTTCATTATCTAAACCAACGCGTACCTGTCGATAAAACACCGGGTCTCTGCCAAAACTGCTCAGATAGATAGCAATTGCAGTCAATAAGATAATGGGGCTTGTAATTATTAAAATTAATGCCGATATAAGCACATCGAATGTTCGTTTACTTGAGCTTTGCAATACAGCATGTGAAAAACCGGTCGAAAATATCAATGAACTGGGGTGCAGTGCATCTAACTGCAGATGCCCGGTAATTCTTTCAAAAAAACTCACCATATCCCGCACATAGATGCCATCCATTTTGCAGTTAAGCAACTCTGTTGTGGGGAATTTTTTTCTCCGGTCATCAATTGCCATCACAATCTCATCAATACCGTTCTCTATAGCATAGTTATATATCGACTCTGGCTCTTCAATAATTAATGAATCGTTAATAAGCGTTTCATTATCATTCATCGGTATGTAACCGATGATATCAAAGCCACGGTCATTACACCGGCTCTTCAGGCCCTCTACCTGACAGGCGTGTTTACCCACGCCTAACACCAACACCCGGCTTTTAAAACTTTTAGAATTCATTAATTTCTGAAAAAAAGTTCGGCTGAGAATAATACTGAAAAAAGCTGACATGAGCGCGAAGATAATGATACCCCGCCCTAGAAACAATTCGGGGAACATATAAAAGGCCAGGGTAATGAAAACAAAGCCAATGCCAAAACCGATAAACAACCGAATCATCATGCTGGCAAAGTCACTAATCAGGTTTCTCTGATATAAGCCCATAGCGGTCAAAGAGCCGCCCATGATAAGTGTGAAGGTCAGCGCTTTAAGCCATAATTCCGACTCTATAATGATATTATTTCCATCAGAGTTATAGAACCTGGCCTCAACGCCAATATATACCGATATGTATAACAATATCGTTTCAATTCCAATCAGCCATATCATACTACTTGGAATGTAGTGCCTGAAAACCCTTACCATCCTGATTCCTTGTAAGACAAATACAAAAAGTTTGTATGATATTATACACAAACTATGACAGAGTTTATTCTTATTACTATATTTGTAAAAAGACCTGACACTTTCATAAATAACATAAATTTCAGTAACCTTTCATGTAAAATTTTATTACAATAAGTAAATACTATGGATAGCCATTGATAAAGTTAATATTATAACGGGAGTTGTTTATGCGTGACCTTGATTCAATCAAAATTGCAATGATCGGTTTAGGTTATGTCGGCCTGCCACTAGCTGTTGAATTTGGTAAAAAATACACAACCATAGGTTTTGACATCAATGACCCAAGAATTCAAGAACTCAGAAGCGGTATTGATAACACGCTTGAAGTCGAACCTGAATTATTAGCTTCAGCATCGCATTTGAGTTATACCAGTCAAGCCAATGATATTGCAGATTGTAATATTTACATTGTCACTGTACCTACCCCCATCGATAAACATAAGCGCCCTGATCTCACGCCTCTGGTCAAAGCAAGTGAAACAATAGGGGCAATATTAAAAAAAGATGATATTGTTATCTATGAATCAACTGTCTATCCCGGCGCCACAGAAGAAGTTTGCATCCCTATTCTAGAGCAGCAATCTAACTTAACATTTAATACTGATTTTTTTGCAGGTTACAGCCCTGAGCGCATAAATCCCGGGGATAAAGAACACCGGGTGACAAATATTTTAAAAGTCACATCCGGCTCGACTGAAGCTGTCGCTGAATTCGTCGATCAATTGTATGCCAGCATCATCACAGCCGGCACCCATAAAGCCAGCAGCATCCGCGTAGCTGAAGCCGCCAAAGTCATTGAAAACACACAACGTGACGTCAATATTGCATTGATTAACGAACTTGCGCTTATCTTCAATCGTTTGGGTATCGATACCCTGGAAGTCTTAGAAGCTGCCGGCACAAAATGGAATTTCCTTCCATTCAGACCCGGTTTAGTCGGTGGCCACTGCATTAGTGTCGACCCGTTTTACCTGACCTATAAAGCTCAGGAAATAGGCTACCACCCTCAGGTTATTTTATCTGGCCGCCAGATCAATGATGGCATGGGCGCGTATGTTGCTGAAACCGTTATTAAAATGATGACCCAACGAAAAATTCATGTCGTTGGGTCAAATATATTAATTATGGGTTTGGCATTCAAAGAAAACTGCCCGGATTTACGCAATACGCGGGTAGTCGATATTATTAAAGAACTCGATAGCTACCATGCCAATGTCGATATCTACGACCCATGGGTTAATCCCGATGAGGCGGAACATGAATATAACCTGCGCACTATTGAGGAGCCTAAATCCAATCACTATGATGCGATCATTTTAGCGGTTGCGCACAGCCAGTTTCTTGAAATGGGCGCTGATGAAATCAGAGCACTCGGTCATAAAGATCATATTTTGTATGATGTGAAATGTGTATTGCCTAAAGAAAAAGTTGATGCCAGGCTTTAGAAGTCTTTAGCCTTCAGGTTATGAAGACTAAAGACGCTCCCTTGTTATTTTGTCAAATCATTCACATACCAGTCCATCGCTTCCTCAAGACCTGCAGCGATACGATGGCTGGGTTCATAACCTAATAACTCTTTGGCTTTACTAATATCAGCCAGTGAATGGCGCACATCTCCGGCACGAAAATCACGATAAACAGGCTTTGAATCCTTCAAATGTGAAAAGCGAGCCTCAAGCAACAGGCGGATCGATTCGTACAACTCATTTAACGTCGTTCTATCTCCCAGCGCCACATTATAAACCTGATCCGCTGATTCATCAGACCCCGTTGCCGCTAGAATATTCATCTGAATCGTATTTTCGATATAACAAAAGTCCCGACTGGTTTCACCATCGCCATTGATAAAAACATCTTCATTATTGATCATATCCTTCACCCATTTAGGGATCACAGCCGCATAAGCGCCTTCAGGATCTTGTCTTCGTCCAAATATATTAAAGTAACGTAATCCAATAGTTTTAAAACCATAACACCGCGCAAAAACACTGGCATACATTTCATTAACGTACTTAGTAACAGCGTAGGGAGATAAAGGATTGCCAATTTTGTCTTCTACTTTTGGTAAACCCGGATGGTCGCCATAAGTTGAACTTGAAGCGGCATAAACAAAACGATCGACCTTTGCATCCCGGCCAGCAACCAGCATATTCAAAAAACCATCAATATTATTCTGGTTGGTGGTGATGGGATCTTCTAATGAACGCGGAACTGAACCTAGAGCCGCCTGATGTAACACATAATCAGCACCCGTACAGGCCCGATGACAAGTATCAAGATCACGCATATCGCCTTCAATAAAGGTAAAGCGGCTCCAGTTTTCAGCACTCACTGAGTTTTTTACCTGCTCAAGGTTATGCTGATGCCCGGTAGAAAAATTATCAAGCCCGGTCACTTTTTGCCCCAGAGACAGCAGGGTCTCCAACAAGTTTGAGCCGATAAAGCCCGCTACCCCGGTAATCAGCCATGTTTTGGGCTTGTCTGATAGTTCTTTTTTTACTTGCGTGTAACGTGACATATAACATCCTGTCTTTTAAAGTTTATGATTATTAAATATCCAGAGATTTAATATATTTTTTAAAATCTTCGCCCAGCTCTTCATGCATCAGGCCGTATTCCACATTTGCCTGTAAATAACCCAGCTTGCTTCCGCAGTCATAACGTTTGCCTTCAAAGTGATAGGCATAGACCTTTTCATCCTGGCGTAGCTCGGCTATGGCATCGGTTAACTGAATTTCGCCACCGGCACCTTTTGGGGTTGTCTTCAACTTTTCAAAAATACCCGGCGTTAAAATATATCGGCCGACCACAGCCAGGTCAGACGGTGCATCTTCAGGTGATGGTTTTTCAACAATCTCATCGACACGCATCACACCGTTACTGATTTCAAGCCCGGCCATAATGCCATACTTATGCGTTTCATCATGCGGTACTTTCTCGGCACCAATGATCGTAGACTGATATTCCTCATAGACGGCAACCATTTGCTGCATGCAGTTTTTATCATTATTATGAATTAAATCATCAGCCAAAATCACCGCGAAAGGCTCATCGCCGACAACAGGGTCTGCACACAATACGGCATGCCCCAAACCCAATGCCTCAGCCTGGCGGATATAAATGCAATTGACATTGGCTGGCAATATCTCCTGCACGGATTTCAGCAAAGAGATTTTTTTATTCTCTTCGAGTTCTTTTTCCAGCTCATAGGCCTTATCAAAATGATCAGGAATCGCCCTTTTATTTCGCCCAATGATAAAAATCAACGTATCAATGCCGGCAGCCACCGCTTCTTCTGCCGCGTACTGCACCAAAGGTTTGTCTACTATTGGCAGCATTTCTTTAGGATTAGCCTTCGTTGCAGGTAAAAAGCGAGTGCCCAAACCCGCCACAGGAAAAACAGCTTTACGTATTTTTTTCATTTATTCTCTACAGTTCCAATATGATTTTTAATATATTACCAAATTTTAATGACTTTAACGACCGCCATTACGCCGAATAGCATCGACTAAAAGCCGCCACAAAACGTTCTTTATCGGCCTCGGGCAAATGATTAATGCCGGCAGCGCCCTGACGACCGCCACCGCTTTCAAACTGACTGCAAAGCTCGCCGGCTCCTGTTTTATTGTTATGTGGTGCCCGCACGCTGACCTGATAAGCCTCTTTTTCGCTTTTTGTTAAAATGGCATGGGCGCGATCAGGGAATTGATTAGATAAATTATTAGCCAGCACGCCGCTAACACGACGACACCATTTCTCAGCAGGCAAAATGTACACTGCCACACTGTCGGTTAGCACTGCTGGCAACAGAGAGTCAGCCTGTGCCATATCATGCTTGTAGCCGGCCTTCAATATTTCAAATACCGGCTCATTTTTAATAAATTCAAATGGACTGTTATAAGGTTTGATCGCCAGATACAAATCAGTGGGCGTAAAATACAAATCCTCTAACGAGGCGCCGTAACCATTATAATTAAGATAGATGCCTAATTCGTGTAGCAAGCTTCTTTGCTGTTCGTCTAAACCTGCCTGCTCAGCCAAACGCTCTGCACTGGCCAGCATGTTATCCCCATAGGCTCCTGTTATTGCCCAAAGAACATGTCGCTGCTTTAAATACTCGTTGACTAATAAACTAGTACACATATCAGCCGATGTATTGATATAAGATTTAAACAAATCATTATCAGGAATATCACTGGCCAGGTGATGATCAAAATATTGAACCTGGCAGTCTCTCTTTAGCAACAACTTTACAGCTTCAATATTTTTATCCAGCGAAACATCCAGTACCAATAGCTTATCACCCGGCTTTGCATCGACTTTTTTTACTAGCTGTATATCCCTTTTAATGCCGGATACTAATTGAGTGTCAGCCGGGTACGCCAGCCTCATCTGCTGTAAAGCACAAATCCCGTCGGCATCACCATTGAAGACATCAAAACTATTCACTTAAAAACACTCACATTGAAGATAAATTATCATATTTTTTCTTATGATATAGTATCCCTGTCTAAAATATTAAACAGAATTCACATAAAAGCATAATGACTGATAATAAAACGGTTAGCTCCAACACCATCAGGCACCACGCCACCATCACTCGTGAGAAACGGGAACATTTACATCAGCACAACAGTATTGTTATCTGGTTCACCGGTCTTTCGGGCGCGGGCAAATCCACTCTTGCCCATGCGCTGGAAGACAGACTGCACACGATGGGCTGCAGTACCTATGTGCTGGATGGCGACAATGTGCGCCACGGCCTCTGCGGTGATTTATCATTTAGTGATGAAGATAGAAAAGAAAATATCCGCCGCATTGCCAATGTCAGTAGACTATTTCTTGAAGCCGGCGTTATTGTGCTAACTGCATTTATCTCACCTTTCAGAGAAGACCGTGAAACAGCCCGAAAGCTAATGCAGCCGGGTGATTTTTATGAAGTGTATTGCAACGCTAGCATCGAAACCTGCGAACAACGTGATACAAAAGGCTTATACAAAAAGGCTCGGAACGGCGAAATCCCTCATTTTACAGGCATATCATCAGCCTACGAAAAGCCTGACAAGCCCGATGTAGAAATACAAACGGATCAATTATCGCTGGCAGACAGCGTTGAACTGTTAATCAGCCAGCTTAAAGAACGCGGTGTCATTCGGTAAAACAGGCGACTGGAGTCTTTAGTCTTTAGTCTTTAGTCTTTAAAAAACTTAACCACAGCCCGGAGCCATTTACGC
>Ga0224506_10000411_pt1 | contig 37859 bp, 34 predicted proteins | sample SF_Jan12_sed_USG_2_FD_169108 | JGI IMG/M metagenome (GOLD analysis project Ga0224506, IMG submission 169108) | Sediment microbial communities from San Francisco Bay, California, United States - SF_Jan12_sed_USGS_8_1 | ecosystem: Environmental > Aquatic > Marine > Sediment | place: USA... | reverse complement strand
AGGATATGAGAGATGCCCCCAAAATGGGTGGTAAGGTTGATACACATTATATAGAAGGTATTGCCAAGGTTGAAGATGCAATGGTGGTACTACTGGATTTAGGTAAATTGGTTAATTTGGAAGAACTTAGCGGACAATAGCTGCTATAGAATATAGATTGGAGAAAAATGATGGGTGCTGTAAGAGACGAAGATATTAACTACGATGAAGGACAAGATTTTGAAACTCATGGCGAACAAGACAAACAGCAAGAGATGTTTAGTCAAATTCAAGCTATTAGACGTTCTCAAGCTGTCATTGAATTTGATTTGAATGGAAATATTCTCGATGCTAACGATTTGTTCCTGAGTGCACTAGGATATGCTTTGGGTGAAATAAAAGGGAAACATCACAGTATGTTTGTTACGCCTGAAGAAAAAAATAGTGAAGAGTATAAGCAGTTTTGGGAAAATTTAAGACGAGGAGAATTCGATTCCAAAGAATATAAACGGATTAAAAAAGATGGTTCGGAAATTTGGATACAAGCGTCCTATAATCCCATGTTTGATTCGGAAGGTAATCCTTATAAAGTGATAAAATTTGCTACGGATATAACCGAACAGAAAAAATTGTTTTATAGAGTATCCAGAATGCAAGCTGCGGTACAGGGTTCTCAAACAGCCATGGTAATGATAGATCGCGATTTGTTAATTACTTATGCTAATACAGCCTCTTTTAAGTTATTTGAAAAATTAAAAGATACACTGGTTTCCCTTTGGCCTGATTTCAAACCTACTGAAGAATATTTAGTTGGCAAGTGTATTGATGATTTCCATAAGAACCCGGCTCATCAGAGAAAGCTATTATCAGACCCCAATAATTTGCCATACACAACCAATATTACGTTAGGTGACAATATTATTGAATTAAATGTTGCGGCAATTATGGATTCCGAAGGGCGGCATGTAGGTGCAAGTTTGGAATGGGCTGATGTGACCGAAAGAGAAAAATCAAACAATGCAGTGGCGAGACTTCAGGGAGCCATTGAAGGTTCGCAAACTGCAATGGTTATGATTGACAGAGATTTGCGTATTACTTATGCCAATCCTGCTTCTATGAAGTTGTTCGAAAGCTTGCAGGATACGCTGACTTCCATATGGCCTGATTTTAGGTTATCAGAAGATTATTTAATGGGTAAGTGTATTGACGATTTCCATAAAAATCCGGCTCACCAACGTAAATTATTGTCTGATCCTAAAAACTTGCCATATAACACCAAGATTAAATTGGGTGATCACACTATTGAGTTAAATGTATCTGCCATTATGGATGCAGCTGGTAATTACGTAGGTTCAGGACTGGAATGGTCTGATATAACCAAACAGGAAGCCAACGCCAAAGAAGTGGGAAGGCTGGTTTCTGCAGTTCAAGGTATGACAACCAATTTGATGATGGCTGATCCTGATGGCACGATTAATTTTATGAATCCTTCAGTGATAGAAATGCTGAAACGTCGTGAGGATGCACTGAAGAAAGTACTTCCCGGCTTCTCTGTAGATAAAATTATTGGTAGTAATTATGATAGTTTCCATGCCAATCCGGCGCACCAGCAAAAATTGTTAAAACCGGAAAATCTGCCTTATGAATCCAGTATTAGAGTTGCGGATTTAAGTTTTGATTTAAAAGCAGTAGCTCTAAGAGATAGTGAAGGTAGACATTTAGGTTCAGCTGTTGAATGGATTGATACCACCGAAGCGGTCAGAGCGCAGGAGCAAGTTGAGCAAATTGTCGCTTTGGCTACTCAGGGAGAACTCAATGAAAGACTTGATACTTCCGAATTCCGTGGTTTTATGAAAAATTTGGCAAGCGGTATCAACAGCATGCTGGATACTGTTGTTGAGCCGATTGAGCAATGTCAACAAGTGCTGGAAGAAATGGCAGCTGGTGGTTTGCAAAGAAGGATGGACGGTGAGTATCACGGGTTGTTTAATCGCTTACAAACTTCTATTAATTCTACCATTGATAATCTGAAAAATATGGTAGCAGAAATTATGGAAGCATCCAGTCATGTTTCTACTTCGGCACAGGAAATTTCTCAAGGTAATACAGACTTAAGTCAACGTACTGAAGAGCAGGCATCCAGTCTGGAAGAAACAGCTTCAAGTATGGAAGAATTAACTACAACAGTAAAAGAGAATGCTGAATCGGCGAACAAGGCGAATCAGCTAATGACAACCACAATGAGAATTGCAGAAAGTGGTGGTTCCGTGGTGAGTGAAGCAATTGATGCGATGAAAGAGATCAATAACGCTTCAAGGGAAATTTCAGACATCATTGGTGTGATTGATGAGATTGCCTTCCAGACTAATCTGTTAGCCTTGAATGCTGCGGTTGAAGCGGCCAGAGCCGGTGATCAGGGTAGAGGATTTGCGGTTGTAGCTGCCGAGGTTAGAAATCTGGCGCAACGTAGTGCCAGTGCGGCAAAAGATATTAAATCACTTATCAGCAACAGTGTGACCAAGGTGGATCAAGGTAGCCAGTTGGTGGACGATTCAGGTCAAAAACTGAGTGAAATTGTCGAATCAGTCAGAAACGTGACTCAACTGGTGAAAGAAATTTCCAGAGCCAGTGAAGAGCAGGCTTCTGGTATTCAGGAAGTTAATCAGGCTGTATCACAAATGGATAATATGACTCAGCAAAACTCCGCATTGGTTGAAGAAGCGGCAGCATCGGCAGAATCGCTCAATGAACAGGCCAGCAGTTTGGTTGAATTGATGAGCTTCTTTAAAACAGGGGAAGAAAGTGGACGAAAATCCGCAGATATCGTTTCACCTGTTAAAGCTAAAGCTGCAGACTCCAAAACTTCAGCAAAAACATCACGCAAAGCTGCTGCCAGTGATGATGAATGGGAGGAGTTCTAGTAGTAATCAGATAATGTGTTAGTCAGACGTGATGATTTGATTTTTTTTGACCTTGTTGTTAAATCAAATACCAGGAAGGCGTTTTTTAAGGTGAGCTGTAAATCAGACAGGAGCAAGAACTATTTATGTTAAATGCACAAAAATCATTGGTTGATAAAGAGTTTGTTTTTACCCAACAAAACTTCGATCAAGTTGTAAAGTTAATCAATGACCTGTCTGGTATTTGTCTTACCGAGAGAAAAGTTGATATGGTGTACTCGCGTTTGGCTCGACGCATCAGATTACATGGTTTAAACGATTTTGACAGTTATCTTGCTTTTGTTTCCGATAATCAGGAGGAGCAAGTTAACTTTATTAATTCGCTAACCACCAACCTCACGCATTTTTTTCGAGAGAACCATCATTTCGAATATTTGAAAAATACGTATTTCCCTGAAATGTTCAAAAATAATCAGCGCAAGATCAGATTTTGGTCCGCAGGCTGTTCAACTGGAGAAGAACCTTACACACTGGCAATGCTTTGGCACAAATTACAGGACAAGCCTAAATATGCCGATTTCAAGATATTGGCAACAGATTTGGATACCAATGTTCTGGATAGTTGCCGTGAGGGAGTTTACTCTGATGACAAGCTAAAGCCGGTTGGCAGTGAGTATAGAGGCTTTTTTAAGCATACCAGTGTTTGTAAGCCTGACGAAAAACAGATCAATCCAAAGTTACAGGAAATTATCTTTTTTAAACAACTCAATTTAATGGATGAATGGCCAATCAGCGGACCGCTTGATTTGGTAATTTGTCGTAATGTATTAATTTATTTTGACAAGCCAACGCAAAAGCGTCTGGTTGAAAGATTTACCGAACTGATCCGTCCGGGTGGTTGTTTAATGTTAGGACACTCTGAAAACCTGAGTGCTGATAAAGCAGCTCTTAAAGCAATTGGTAAAACGATTTACAGGAAAGAATAATGGCATTTAGTAGAGAAAATTTACCTTCCTGTTGGCAAGAATTTAACCATATAAATCGTTATTGGGACAAACATACCGGCATGTCCACGGCAAAGATATTGCCAGGTGAGTTTTATGTAACACCTCATAATGAAGCTATCACAACTATTCTGGGTTCTTGTATTTCAGCTTGCATTAGAGATCCAAAGGCGGGAATAGGCGGTATGAATCACTTTATGTTACCTGTAAGCGGTGATCAGGACGACATCACTGATTTGAGTAATGCAGCCAGATACGGCAACTTTGCGATGGAACAAATGATTAATGATATTCTCAGAAATGGTGGAATAAAAAGAAACCTTGAAGTCAAAATTTTTGGTGGTGGCAAAGTGATGAAGGGAATGATGGATGTTGGAAAAAGAAACATTCAATTTGCTCGAGAATATCTTGAGTTGGAAGGACTCAAGGTTGATGCAGAAGATGTTGGCGGGTTGTATCCGAGGAAGGTCATGTATATCCCCAAAACCGGCAAGGTTTTGATGAAGAAATTGTATAACAGACACAACGGTACCATTGAATCTCGTGATGAAAAATATTTGAGTCAAATCACTAAGCAGGATGTCAGTGGTGATGTTGAGTTGTTTGGATAGTGAATCATTTTTTTTGAAAATGGCATTTGAAACAAGTGAGGATAGATATTTTGTATGGCTGGTAAAAAAGTAAGAGTTTTGATCGTTGATGATTCTGCTTTTATCAGAGTATTGTTAACGCAAATTCTTGAAAATCATGAAGATATTACTGTTGTTGCTACAGCTGAAGATCCTTATGATGCGAGAGATAAAATCAAAAAATACAAGCCAGATGTGATAACGCTTGATGTTGAAATGCCAAAAATGGATGGTCTAACTTTTCTTAAAAACATCATGCGCCTTCATCCGTTACCAGTTGTTATGGTTTCTACACTGACACAAGCGGGTGCAGATATAACCATGCAGGCGTTAAATTTAGGTGCTTTCGATTTTGTTGGCAAACCTTCAACCGAGGTGAAGGAAAAGCTAAATGAGTTATCCGATGAGCTGACAGAGAAGGTTATAGCTGCTTCCAGGTGTAATATAAAGGCACTGGAAAAAGAGGATATTGAGGCTCAAACTGTTAAGTCAGGCAAGTATAGCGAAAACTATGAATTGATTGCCGTTGGTGCTTCAACAGGTGGAACAGAGGCAATATATTCTTTGGTTTCACGCTTGCCAACCGATTTGCCACCAATTGTAATGGCACAGCATATTCCGGATGTTTTCTCTACATCTTATGCCAAACGTCTTGACCGGGAATGTAAAATTTCTGTTATGGAAGTGAGAGGGCCTCAAAAGCTGGAATTTGGCCATGCTTATCTTGCTCCTGGACATATGCATATGCAGGTCAAAAGAAAATCCGATGGACTGTGGGCATATCTGACAGACGGCGAACCTGTTAATCGACATAAACCAGCTGTCGATGTACTATTTGACTCGGTGCTTGATACGGTTAACGACAAATGTATGGCTGCGCTCTTGACCGGAATGGGTCAGGATGGTGCAAAGGGATTATTGCGTTTAAAAGAGGCTGGTGCTCACACGATTGCACAGGATGAAGAGTCCAGTGTGGTGTGGGGTATGCCAGGTGCAGCTGTTAAGCTCGGCGCAGCAAAGAAAATTATTAGTTTACAAAAATTACCTGACTATATGGTGTCTAATTTATAGTTAACTTTTTTATAAAAAAATTAGTGAAATGGTAAAGATTGCTCTATGCTTATAGGTAATCGTTATAGACAATTGGTTTTTGAAGTTTGTTCGAACATATAAGAGGATAGAAACATGTCAGTTGCTTCAGCGCTTTCTTCGGATGGAAAGGTACTTACAATCAGTGTTAATGGTCGTTTTGATTTTAGTGCCCATCAGGCTTTCAGAGAAGCTTATGAAAATCTTGATTCTACCCCGACGGAAATTGTGGTAGATATGGTTGACACAACCTATTTGGATAGTTCTGCTTTGGGTATGTTGCTTTTGTTAAGAGATCATGCAGGAGGTGATTCTTCAAATATTGTTTTAAGAAACTGTAATGAAGATATCAAGAAAATTCTGGCTATTTCAAATTTTGAGCAGCTATTCAAAATTTGAATTGAGAGTTGAAAGCTCGTCAATACAAATAACATGAATAAAGGTCAGCTATAAAATGCTGGCACAGGAAGAAAACTGGCAGGATTCTTACTGGTGGTTTTTAGATTATAGGAATTAAAACTGAAGCTCAATTATTTTGAAAATCTTAATTGTTGATGATAATAAAGTAGAACGCCTCATCCTTCTAAAGGTATTGCAGCAAGAGGGACATCAAGTTATCGAAGCGGAAACCGGCACTCAGGCGATCGAAGCATTCTTTGAACATTCCCCCTCGCTCGTTTTCCTTGATGTTCTCATGCCTGACATCGATGGCTATGAAGTCGCATCAAAGATCAAAAGTGCTGAAAATAGCATGTGGGTACCGATCATCTTTTTGACGTCATTAACAGATGCTTACGATCTGGCTAAATGTATTGAGTGTGGTGGAGATGATTTTGTATCAAAACCGATTAACCCTATTATCATCAAAGCAAAAGTCAATGCTTTTTCCAGAATATCCAACCTTTACGAAACCATTGAAAAACAAAAAAGAGAAATACAGTTTCATAATGATCATTTGATCCAGGAGCAGGAAGCCGCAAAGCGAATTTTTAATAATATTGCTCACCGTGGTTGTCTGGGAGCCAAAAACATTAACTATCATTTATCGCCTATGTCGATCTTTAATGGTGATCTAATGTTGGCTACAGAAACTCCGATGGGAAGCGTAAGATTATTATTGGCTGATTTCACCGGGCATGGTTTGCCTGCCGCTATTGGTGCTCTCCCCACTTCAGAAATATTTTATGGTATGAGTCTTAAGGGTTATGCCGTATCAGATGTGATGATGGAAATTAATAGCAGGTTGCATCGAGTACTGCCCAGAGGAATTTTTTGCTGTGTGATCACTGCTGAAATAGATCCTTTCGACAAGACGATCACCGTATGGAATGCGGGTGCGCCAGAAGCCTACGTTATAGATATGGAAAATGAAAATATTGAATTAATACATTCAAATCATTTGCCTTTAGGAATTACCTCTCCACTCAACTTTAAATATGAGCCGACAGTTATTGCCTTTAGCGAAAACCATAAGTTTCTGGCCGCTACTGATGGCATTATTGAGGCAACTAATAGCGATGGTGATATGTTCGGTGGTGACAGGATCCTTGAAACAATCAAAAGCAACATCAGTCAACCTAATCTTTGTGAGACCCTGATCAATCAAATTGTAGTTTACACTGAAGATGCAGATCAGGGCGATGATCTGAGTCTGGTTGAAATTACCATGCCTGAGGTCAGCTTGCAGGATGAGGTACAAAAACATAAATCTCAAGCTCAGACTGGTACTCTGGACTCTGCATTTAGTATGTGTTTGCGTGGCAAATCATTGGGTAAGTTCGATCCGGTACCCATGATCCTTCAGAATCTGGTTGAATGCAGAGAGTTAATTAACCACAGAACCAGATTATTCACAATTCTGTCCGAGTTGTTCAATAATGCACTTGAACATGGTGTATTGGGTCTGGATTCAGCCATTAAAAATGACAAAGATGGTTTTGCAAAATATTATCAACTGAGAACCGATAAATTGACTAAACTTAAAGAAGGATTTGTTGAAGTCAAATTTGATCATCGTCCTTTGGATGAGGGTGGTGAAGTAGTTTTTGACGTTATTGGAACCGGTAGCGGTTTTAATTTGGAAGAAGTTCTTAACAAGCCAAAAAATTCATTCAGTGGTAGAGGTTTGCCTTTGCTTATGGATTTGTGTCATTCACTGGAATGTTTTGATGAGGGAAGACACGTGAAAGCTGTGTACCGTTGGAATGTTGAAGATTGATATTGCAAAAAACGAAGGAATTGATAATGAGTAGCTATATTGACAGTAATGCACTTGATGAATTAAGAATTTTGATGGGTGATGAGTTAAAGTTACTTTACGAAACCTTTCTGGAGGACGCAACTGCCAAAGTGCAACAACTGGAAGGCGTTGCTGCCGAGCAGGATTTCGATAAAACCGGAAGGCTTGCTCATAGTTTGAAGGGGAGCAGTAGAAACATCGGAGCCTTTTATTTATCAGATCTGTGTGAATCGTTGGAAAAATCCGCAAAGATAGAAAGTTCAGATAACTGGAAATTTCTGATATCTGACATAAAAGATTCTTTTGAAAGAACGGCTGCTGAAATTAATCATTCAATTCTGCAATAAAATTTCTATAAGTATTTACCTGTATTAGAAAAGTCTTTTCATAAACAAATTATAAATTATCATTAAATTAATCTTTTATAAAATTGGCATCTTGCTTGCATTGACAATGACTAATCAAGTTCAACAGGTGAGCGAATATAATGCCAACCGGAAGTAATGCTGTTTTTCAATTTTTGTCTGAGTCAACAAATGTAGCTCAGTCGTCAAAAGGTCGTACTAATTCCACCAGTATCAGGCAAGATCAAACCCGTGAAGCAGCCGACAGGAAAGCCTTTAATCAATATATCCAGCAATTGGAAGAACAGTTTAAAGTTGGCAGCCAACAGGGAAGACGGAATTTAAATCTGTTGACAGGGAGTATTGAGCGAAACCAGCTGTTAAATTTAGAAGATAATGATGTGGCAAACTTTACCCTTGATAGCGGTAAATTATTTCCTGTAGTTACCCTTTCAGGTCAAATTGATGAAATAAAGTTACCCGATGAAAATGCGTTAAATCAACTGAATGACTGGTTAGTTATGACTGGCTCTACAAGAGATATAATAAGTGATCAAAGTTTGCAGCTGCCGATTGAAGTGAAAATTCAGCAATTAAACGACAAGCATATTTTAGCATCGGATATTGCCTTTAATGGAAAGCTAGGAGTATTACAGAAAAATCTGACAAAAACTGGTGGAACTGCCTTGGAGTCGGTTACATTAAATAATCCTGAACTGGAAAAACCTGTTGTTGATGAGAAACTACCATTGCAGGGTAAAAATGCGTTATTTGATGATTTTGATAAATCTGTTTTTAAAGATGATAAAGCCAAAAGTAAAACTGGTATTGCAGGTATTCTGGTTGGAGAAAAAGATCAAGCGGGCAAGGCAGTTCTGGCATTTAAATCAAATAATGAAACACTGCAAACACAGATTTATAGCCAACTGGTTACTGAGCAGGTTAAAAACAGTTTGTCGGTGGAGCAAAATGTTGGTTCAGAATTTTTGTCAGTTACTAATCAAATATCATCGTCAGAGAAATCAGACTTTATTCGCCTGCCAGTCAGCGTTGATTTAAACCAGCAGTTTGTAAATAGAGGGCAAATGTTATCAAGCTTGTCAGCTAAAATTCACTGGATGTTACAACAAGGAATTGGTACAGCAGAAATTATGCTCGATCCGCCTGAATTGGGACCACTTAATGTAAAAATCTCTCAATACAATGGCGAAACCAATGTTCAGTTTCAGGTTGCCAATTCAACTACTAAAGAGATTGTTGATGCCAATTTAGCCAGATTAAGAGAAATGCTTCTGGAGCAAGGCTTAACTTTGGGCGATACATTGGTACAGCAGGAAAACCGACAAGCTAAAAGTAGCGAAAAAATACAGTCGGCCAATCAGGATAATCTGGAGGAAACAGATGTTACTGAAGATGTAGTTACAACTCAAGCTTCAGTTCAGCTGATCTCTCAGGGAATGGTAGACATATATACCTAACTACTTGGATATCTGAAAACCTCTATCTGATAATTCAATCATCATTAATTTTTTATGCTCCGGTTTTTTATACATCTCGTCTTATCTTTTTAAAAGAGTGCCAACTATTTGACTATACTTTTCTTAAGGGTTTAAAAAAACCTTTCTGGAACAGTTAGTTATCAAGTTTTTATGTGGTTGGTATGGCTTTTGCATTATCTAAATATAGCGTTGTATTGCCACAAAAATCCGACACTAACTGTTGTGTTAATCATTAAATGGCAAAAAAGGATCAGGAACTATTATGGCTGATGATAAAGGTTTGGAAATAGAAGAAGGTGCAGAAGAAGGTAAATCTGGCGGCAGCAAAATGATGATCATTATTGCGGTGCTTCTGATTGCTGGCGGAGCAGCAGCTTTCTTTTTAATAGGTGGTGATGACGGTGAGGCTGCTGACAGTTCTGAAACTGGAGCCGAGAATGTTGCAGAGGAAACTGTCAAGGAACCGCCACAATATGTTGGCGTGCCACAGTCAATTACAAGCAACTTGCCAGGAGCCAGTCGTAACAGAACGGTGCAAATTAAAATGAGTTTTATGGTTCGAGGTAACGATGCGGTTGATGCTGTGAAAATGCATATGCCCAGACTAAAAAACGATGTTTTGATGTTGGTAAGTCAGCAATCTGCTGATGAATTGATGAAACCTGATGGCAGAATTGCGTTACAGGAAAAAGCGCTGGAGACAGTGCAAGCGACATTAACAGAACTGGTTGGTGAACCAACTATTGAAAAAGTACTGTTTGTCAGTTTTGTGATGCAATAAGTGACTGCCAACTAGCAGGCAAGTGAATTTAGGAATATTGAATCAATTATGAGTGATTTATTAAGTCAGGACGAAATCGATGCCTTATTGCATGGCGTAGATGGTGGAGATATTGAGGTTGAAGAGAATGATCTGGATCCCGGTGTCGCGTCCAGTTATGACTTTGCTTCTCAGGATAGAATTGTTCGTGGCCGTATGCCATCTCTTGAGATGGTCAATGAAAGATTTGCCAGACATATGCGGATTAGTTTGTTCAACATGATGCGAAGAAGCGCGGATATTTCGGTCAACGGTATACAAATGATGAAGTTTGGTGAGTATATCCGCTCATTGTTCGTTCCTACCAGTCTGAATATGGTCAAAATTAAACCCTTGCGAGGTACCGCACTTTTTACCCTTGAAGCAAAGCTTGTTTTCATTCTTGTTGATAATTTTTTCGGTGGCGATGGAAGATTTCACGCCAAAATTGAAGGTCGAGAATTCACACCAACTGAAAGACGAATTATTCAACTTTTACTACAACAGGCATTCGTGGATTTAAAAGAAGCCTGGGCACCAGTAATGAAAGTTGAATTTGAATATCTTGACTCAGAAGTTAATCCGGCTATGGCAACCATCGTTAGTCCATCAGAAGTGGTTTGTGTTTGCAGTTTTAGTATTGAACTAGATGGTGGTGGCGGAAACTTTCATGTTGCTATGCCTTATTCCATGTTAGAGCCGATCAGAGACAAACTTGATGCCGGTGTTCAAAGTGACAGGGATGATGTAGATGAAAGATGGACAGATGCTCTGAGAGAAGAAATATTGACAGCGACTGTTGAGGTTTCCAGCAATATGGTTGAAACCAATATTAGCCTGAGAGACGTTATGGAATTTAAAGAGGGAGACATCATTCCGATAGACTTGCCTGATTATGTGGTTGTTAATTCGCAAGGTGTTCCCTGTTTTAGAGCAAAATTTGGTGAGTCTGGCGGGCATATGGCAGTCAAGATTCAGGAACAAATATCCAGAGAGCATATTATGCGAACATTAATTGAGGATGATGCAAATGAGTGATGAAAATACTGATGATTGGGAAAGCGCCATGAATGAGCAGGCTGAAAGTGAAGCTTCTACAGCAACCATGGAGAAGCTTAAGGAAGATGCTGGCGATTCCAAATTGATGAATAATGAAAAACTGGATGTCATTCTGGATATTCCTGTATCACTTTCAATGGAAATAGGCAGAACTCAAATTCCTATTCGTAATCTTTTACAGCTTACTCAAGGCTCAGTAGTCGAGCTGGACCGTCTGGCTGGTGAACCGCTGGATGTTATGGTTAATGGCACCATGATTGCCCATGGAGAAGTTGTTGTTGTGAATGAAAAATACGGGATCAGACTGACTGACGTAATGAGTCCGGCAGAAAGAATTAAAAAGTTAAAGTAAAGAGGTGTCACATGTCAAAAAGGATAATCAGGGTATTTGTTGTCTTGGTTTTTTCCAGTGTATCCTGGCTATGTCTGGCGGCTAATGAAACATCCAGGACTATTTCGCAACAAAAAATAATGCCAAGCGATCAGGTCATCCCTGTATTGTTGGGATTGTTGGTAACGCTGGTAATTATTGTTGCATTGGCATTTTTGCTGAAAAAGATTTCACGCGTCAATTTTCACTCCAGTCATATCAAGGTGGTCGAATCTCAGAATCTGGGAAACAAGGAAAAGTTAATGGTCGTGGAGTTGCAAGGAGAGCAATATCTGATAGGTGTTACACCATACAGCATTCATCAGCTATGCCAATTAAAAGAAAATATCATTCCGCAGAAATCCTCCTTGTCATTCGAACAAATGATGAAGCAATTATTAAGTGCCAGACCAATGCAAAGTGGTGAGGACAAAAAATAATGCGTGTAATTATTCTTTTTCTTGTACTTTTATTTACCTCTCAGGTTTCTGCTGAGTCTGGAATACCGATTCTTAGTGTAGAAACCAATCAATCAGGTAATCAGGAATACAGCATCACTCTGCAAGTGCTGGGGTTAATGACACTGTTAACATTCCTGCCAGCCATTATTATGATGATGACTTCTTTCATTCGGGTGACAGTTGTATTTGCAATTTTGCGGCAGGCATTGGGGATGCAGCAAACACCCAGCAATCAGATTCTTATTGGGCTCAGTTTGTTTTTGACCTTTTTTATCATGTCGCCAATTATAGAAGAAGTGAATCAGGATGCTGTGACGCCCTATATCAACGAAGAAATTACGGTGATGCAGGCATTGGACAAAGCCAAATCGCCATTTAGTCGTTTTATGTTGGGGCAAATTCGTGAGAATGATTTGAGTCTGTTTATGGATTTATCGGGCACAGAACCGTTAGCTGAAGGGCAAATGCCGCCTTTTAAAGTTTTGGTTCCGGCTTTTATTATCAGTGAATTAAAAACCGCTTTCCAGATTGGATTTTTATTGTTTATTCCTTTTCTTATCATCGACTTGGTTATTGCCAGTATATTGATGGCGATGGGAATGATGATGTTATCACCACTGATTATTTCGCTGCCTTTTAAAATAATGCTGTTTGTATTGGTTGATGGTTGGGTGCTGGTGGTGGGAACTTTATCCAATAGTTTTTTGTAGCGAAACCAGCGAACTTAAAAGGAGTTAAATGTGACACCGGAGATTGTTGTTGAAGTATTTAGTCAGGCGCTCTACGTCATTATTTTGCTGGTTGCTGCTGTTATAACACCAGGGTTGATAGTGGGATTGATGGTTGCCGTTTTTCAGGCGGCCACCAGTATTAATGAACAAACTTTATCTTTTTTACCCAGATTACTGGTGACACTTTTCACCTTGATTGTTCTGGCAAACTGGATATTTTCAACACTGATAAGTTTTGCGACAGAGCTTTATTTATCCATTCCTGAACTGATTGGATGAATAAAAAATCCTGATGTACAACGTAAGATAAAAAGGGAGTTTCAAGTGTTAATTTCTAGCGAACAAATATTAAATATGATGGCCATGTACATGCTGCCATTTGTTCGCTTGAGTGGATTTTTAATGACATTGGCAATTATCGGCTCCAGAAATGTTCCCATGCGATTCAGATTGCTATTGGCGGTCTTTATCCTGATAGTGATATTACCCCAAATACCCGAGTCTCCAACCGTTGAATTATTTTCTTTTCAATCTTCAGTTTTGATAGCCAAAGAAGCGATGACCGGTATTTTACTTGGATTTATTTCAAGGCTACTACTGGAAAGTTTTGTTGTCGGCGCACAAATTATCGCCATGCAATCAGGTCTTGGCTTTGCCTCTTTGGTTGACCCCTCCAATGGCACCAGTGTTCCCGCTTTAGGACAGTTTTTTCTAATGCTAACGACGCTGCTGTTTTTGGCATTTGATGGACATCTTTTAATGATCCGTCTGGTTGTTGAAAGTTTTCATTCAATTCCAATTGCCAGCAACTTCGATCTTTCAGAAATGTTGTGGCAGGTGGTCATATGGAGTCAGTGGGTTTTTGCCGCGGCTTTGCTGATGTCGTTGGTTGCAGTGGCATCTTTACTGATTATTAATCTTGCATTTGGTGTAATGACCAGAGCTGCACCGCAAATCAATATTTTTGCTGTCGGTTTTCCATTAACCATGGTCTCGGGATTGTTGCTGGTTTGGTTAAGCCTTGTTTATTTCATGCCGCATTTTGAAAATCATTTATCGCGAGCCAATGATTTGGTTTGTCAGATAATTTCATTGGAGTGCTAACATGGCTGAGCAGAGTGCAGGTGAAAGAACCGAAAAAGCAACGCCCAAACGTGTAAAAGAAGCTAAAGATAAAGGTCAGGTTGCCCGTTCCAAAGAGTTAACTACTGCATTGTTATTAATGGTAGCGTCAACAGCACTTTACAGCTTTTCAGACAATATGGCAGGCAGCTTTGCTGATTTGGCACGTAAGGCGTGGACTCCAGGTCATAAGGCTATTTATAACCCTTATCAAATGGTTGCAGCTGTTGGCGAGCTATTTGGGCTTGTTGCCTATGCGGTATTACCGTTTTTTATTGTTTTGTTTGTACTGGCCTTGATGTCACCTATGTTGACTGGTGGAATGGCATTCAGTAGCAAAGCATTGAAACCTCAGCTTAGCAGGATATCTCCCGGCAAGGGCTTTAAAAGAATGTTCGGCATGAACGCTTTGATTGAACTCGTCAAGGCTCTGGCAAAGGTGAGTGTGGTTTTTCTGGTGGGTTATTTTGTGCTCAATCAATCGTTTCCAAAATTATTGTCACTGGGTAGTGGCAATGTACTTTCCGGGGTTGAAAATGCAATCAGTCTTGTGTTGGGCAGTTTCTTTTTGCTCTCTCTTTCCTTGCTATTTATCGCTTTTATTGATGTGCCATATCAGCTTTGGAATCATGCCAAACAGTTAAAAATGACCAAGCAGGAAATCAAGGATGAATTTAAGGAAGTAGAAGGAAAGCCGGAAGTTAAAGGGAAAATAAGGCAGTTACAAAGAGAAATGGCACAAAGGCGCATGATGGAAGCCATTCCGGATGCTGACGTTGTGGTAACCAACCCGACTCATTACTCGGTGGCAATCAAATATGACCCCATGAATGCCAGTGCACCAATTGTGGTTGCCAAGGGTGCTGATGTGATTGCGATGCAAATTAGAAAAGTAGCTTTGGCTAATGATGTGGCCATTATGTCTGCACCACCACTGGCCAGAGCAATATACCATACCACTGAAATTGACCAGGAGATTCCAGGCGGTTTGTACATGGCAGTCGCACAAGTGTTGGCCTATGTATTCCAGTTAAGCAATTATGAAAAAGGTCGTGGTGAAAGACCCATTGAACCTGACAATTTACCAATCCCGGATGATATGAAGTTTTAAGACGATGAATAATATTGTAAATAAAATAGAGGTTAAAAATGGCTGAAGCAATACAGGCAGGAGCAGGAGCAAGAAGTATTTCAGGACTGGGAACGCCTGTTCTATTACTGACTTTGATGGCAATGATGATTTTGCCTATGCCAACCTTTATGTTGGATATTCTGTTTACATTCAATATATCGCTGGCATTGGTGGTATTACTGGCAACCGTTTATGCTGGCAGGCCTCTGGATTTTGCAGTTTTTCCGACTATTTTGCTGGTCACCACCCTGTTAAGACTGGCACTCAATGTTGCTTCAACCCGGGTTGTATTATTAAACGGTCATACCGGATCAGGCGCTGCCGGTAGTGTGATCGAATCCTTTGGTTCAGTGGTTATAGGTGGTAACTATGCGGTTGGACTTGTGGTCTTTACTATTCTGGTCATTATCAATTTTGTGGTAGTCACTAAAGGTGCGGGCAGAATTTCAGAAGTTAGTGCCCGCTTTACATTGGATGCCATGCCAGGCAAGCAAATGGCTATAGATGCCGATCTGAATGCCGGACTTTTGACGCAGGAAGAGGCAAGAGAAAGGCGAAGTGAAGTTGCCCAGGAAGCTGATTTTTATGGTGCGATGGATGGTGCGTCAAAATTTGTACGTGGTGATGCTGTTGCTGGTCTGTTAATACTGCTGATAAACATTGTCGGTGGTGTTGCCATTGGCATGGGACAGCATAGCCTAAGTTTTTCCACAGCCATGCAATATTACGCCTTATTGACTATTGGTGATGGCTTGGTTGCACAAATACCGGCATTATTACTTTCCACGTCTTCTGCAATTATGGTTACTCGTCAAAACACCGCACAGAACATGGGCGAGCAGCTTGTTTTCCAATTGTTCAGAAGGCCCAGAGCGCTATTTGTATCAAGCGGCGTGTTATTTACGATGGGAATTATTCCAGGTATGCCTAATTTTGCATTCCTGCTTTTAGCATTGGCTTCAGCTGGTTTGGGATATTTGATAAATAAAACACGGCAACAAGAAGCACTTGAAAAACAACAAAAAGAGGAAGTCAAATCTGAGCAAATTGAGACGCCAACGGTTAAGGAATTAAGTTGGGATGATGTACAGCCGGTTGATCAGGTTGGACTTGAAGTGGGGTATCGATTGATCCCGATGGTTGATCCGGCTCAGGACGGAAAGTTGATGGGGCGGATAAAAGGGGTTAGGAAAAAGATTTCACAGGATTTGGGTTTTTTGGTTTCACCTGTTCATATTAGGGATAATCTTGATCTGTCTCCCAATACTTATCGGATAGCAATTTTGGGTGCTATTGTTGGAGAAGCTGAGGTTTACCCTGATAAGGAAATGGCCATTAATCCTGGACAGGTGTTTGGTAAACTAGAAGGTATTGCCACTACTGATCCTGCCTTTGGCTTGGAAGCTGTATGGATAGATGCCAATCAAAAAGATAACGCACAAGCATTTGGTTATACCGTTGTAGATGCCAGTACGGTAATAGCTACTCATTTAAGTCATCTGGTTCAAACTCATGCGGCTGAACTGTTTGGCCATGAAGAAGCTGAGCACTTGCTTAAAGGCTTATCCAAGCAGGCACCCAAGCTGGCTGAAACGCTGGTACCTGATAAAATCAGTCTCGGGGTGTTGGTCAAAGTAGTACAAAATTTACTTCTCGAACAAATCCCTATCAAGGATATACGAACCATTGCCGAAACTTTGGCGGAGCATTCTTCAAAGAGTCAAGATCCCGGCGTTTTGACCAGTATGGTGAGGATCGCATTAAACCGCTTAATCATCCAGACTATCAATGGTTATCAGGATGAAATACCTGTTTCCATACTTTCTCCAGAGTTGGAACAGATCTTGCAGAAATCATTAAGTGTAGGACAAGAGGAAGTTGTTGGCGTTGAACCTGGTCTGGCTGAAAAGATCCAGATTTATTTGAAGCAATTTGTTTCACAACAGGAAGCCTCTGGACAGGCTTCAATTTTGCTGACTTCACCTGCATTGCGTTCTGCCCTGGCACGATTTGCGCGATTCGGTATTAAAGGATTGAATGTGTTGAGCTATCAGGAAATACCGGACAATAAACAAATCAAGGTGATCGCAACAATAGGAAATGGCAATGATTAGCGTTAACTACATTTTATTAACCTATCAAAATGTCAAAGATTGTGTAAAAAAATACACTGACAAGATTTCAGGATAGAGTGAGAGGCAAGATGAAAATCAGACGTTTTTATGGAGAAAACATGAGAACAGCCCTTAAGCAGGTAACCGCTTTATTTGGGCAAGACGCAGCAATATTGTCTAACAGAAAAGTAGCCGGTGGAGTAGAAGTGATTGCTGCGCTGGAATATGATGAATCTCTGGTCGCTAATGTTTTAAACAATCAATCTCTTAATTCATCATCAAATTTAATTAGTCACGAGAGAGCAACTCCCTCTAATGAAATAAATTCCACTTCTGTTGATGGCTGGTCAGTAGGTGAAAAATTAACGGATACAGAAGATTATCTGCACAATCAACAAATGAATTTAAATGAAAATATTAAAAATGAACAAAATACAAACAGGATGAATACCTTTCAGGATCATTCAGATATCGTAAATAATAAGCAAAATAATCTTCCCCAACTTGAATGGACTCTTGATCCAACATTGCAAGCGATGAAAGAGGAGCTTGAAATGGTTAGAACCATGATGTCGGAGCAACACAAGGGAAATAACTGGAAAAGATTTGCAGAAAAACAGCCGCGCAGGGCAATGATAGCAAGAAGGCTTCACAGAATTGGTCTGGATGAAAAAAACATCAGTTTTATATTAAGAGCCATAAACAATATAGACAGCTTCGATAATCAGGATGTTGAATGTTTGTGGCAAAATTCCATTGCTGTCATGGCCAAAACTATAGCGGTGCAACATCAGGACAATCTGATGAAGTATGGTGGTTGTTATGCTTTTGTAGGTCAAACCGGAGTTGGTAAAACAACAACTATTGCCAAACTGGCTGCACGCTTTGTGATTAAGCATGGTGCTGATTCTGTAGCTATAATTTCAACAGATGCAGAAAGGTTAACAGCTCAGGAGCAGTTAACAACCTTTGGTAAATTGCTAGATATTCCGACAGCAACCTTGTCGAAAAATGATAGTTTGGAACTATTGATAAGAAGTTTTGGCGATAAAAAACTAATTCTGATTGATACCGCAGGTGTCAATTTTAATGATTCAGATTCTGTTGAGCAGATCCGGAAGTTGAATAGTTGCAAGGTAAAAATCAACAAGGTTTTATTGATGTCAGCTACCAGCCACAAAAGCATTCTTCGCCAATCCTTGCAGTCATATTCAAGTCTGGGACTTAACGGGCTTGTTATTACTCGACTTGATGAGGCGGTTACGCTGGGAGATGTACTTAATACGGTGCTTCAGCAGGATGTTCCTGTTTATTACACAACCAATGGACAGCGAATTCCGGAAGATATTCGAGTGGCCAAAGGGCATCAACTGGTTGCCAAAGGTATTAGCCTGTCTGCCTCATATCATGATGGGGAAATCAGTGGAAAAAATGGTGGTCATAACGCAATTTTTAAGCAGGCCAGTAATTTGTGAGGAACAATCAAATTGAATTCAAACCTGTTTTTAGCATTGATTTTATTAATAGCGACGTAAAAGTGGATAAATTGTTCTATCATTAATGAATAATCAGGCCACGTTTTATGATTAAATAGTTGGTAAATGACAATGATGTCATTTAAAAAATGGAGATGTACCACTTGAGTCAGGTAATCAATATGTTGCCAAATTCGAATTTAAAACCTGTAAAGGTAATAGCAGTAACTGGCGGAAAGGGTGGTGTTGGTAAAACCAATATTGCAGTTAATCTGGCTATCGCATTAAGCATGCAAAATCATAAGGTAATGCTGCTGGATGCAGATTTGGGATTGGCAAACGTTGATGTCATGTTAGGTATTAATTGCCGAAAGAACATATCCCATGTGTTATCTGGCGAATGCGAACTCAAAAACATAGTCGTGGACGCTCCTTTTGGTCTCAAGATTGTGCCTGCCGCATCTGGTACAAAAAATATGGCAGAACTTTCACTTCAGGAGCATAATGGCATTATTCAGGCGTTTAGTGATATTGGCCATAACCTTGATTTTCTGATCATTGATACAGCTGCAGGAATAAATGACATGGTTGCCAGCTTTACTCAGGCTGCCCAGGATGTTTTAACGGTGGTTTGTGATGAGCCAACATCCATCACAGATGCATACGCCTTAATGAAGGTAATGAACCAGAATTTTCAACTATCCCGATTCCACGTTTTGGCTAATATGGTCAGAACCAGTCAGGAAGGAAGAGATCTGTTTGCAAAACTCAGTCACGTATGTAACAAGTTTCTGGATGTGACACTGGACTATGTTGGTTCAGTTCCATTTGACGAAAATGTACGTAAAGCAGTTAAAAAGCAAAGATCTCTGGTAGAAGTTTTTCCACGTAGTCCGGCATCGGTTGCTATCAAGACTTTAGCCAAAAAGATCCAACAGTGGCCGGTACCAAAAGATGCCAGTGGCAATATTGAGTTTTTCATGGAACGACTTGTTGGCAATTCGGCTTGAGATTTTTTATGAATTTAGATAGATGAAACGAGTGATTTGTGGTAAAAAAACAGAAACACCAAGGAATTAAAAGTGTCAAAAGCAACTACCTATACTCAAATTCAACAAGATGATTTTGCGTCAAGGTATGCCCCCCTTGTCAAGCGCATTGCTCATCATTTGATTGCACGATTGCCAGCCAACGTGCAACTGGATGATTTGTTGCAAGCAGGAATGCTGGGTTTGATTGAGGCAAAAAGCAATTTTGACCCCACCAAGGGAGCAAGTTTTGAGACTTTTGCAGGCATCAGAATTCGAGGCGCAATGATTGATGAAATGCGTCGTGGAGACTGGGTGCCTCGTTCCGTGCACAAAAACTCCAGATCGATTGCACGTGCAATTCAGGCAATTGAGCAGCAAACCGGGCGGGATGCTCGAGATACTGAAGTTGCTGCCAAACTTAATGTCACTGTTGAGGATTATCGACAAATGTTGATGGAAGTCAGTAGTGGACAAATTATGGATTTTGAAGGACTTGGTGTTACTGAAGATCATTTCACAGAAGGACTCTCCAACCAAACTCTAACTCCCCTCGAAAGAATCCAGAAAGAAGATTTCAGAAATTCCCTGTCAGGTGCAGTTGCCTCATTACCGGAAAGAGAAAAACTGGTATTGGCGCTATATTATGATGAGGAGCTGAATTTTAAGGAAATTGGTGAGGTCTTGGGCGTAAGCGAATCGCGCGTAAGCCAAATCAATAGTCAAGCCATGTTGCGATTACAATCGCGATTAAAAGATTGGAAGAAATAGTAAATCTTTACTAAATTTAGTAGTAGTTAGATACATATTTTTTGCCAGTACTAATGGAGATTTGTTTTGGATAAGAACATGAAAATTCTGGTAGTTGATGACTTTTCTACAATGCGTCGAATTGTCAAAAATTTACTGCGAGACTTGGGTTTTAATAATACACATGAAGCTGATGACGGTTTAACCGCATTGCCGATGTTAAAAACAGGGAATTTTGATTTTCTGGTAACCGATTGGAACATGCCAGGAATGCAAGGTATTGACCTCCTTAAGGCAGTACGCGCAGATGAAAAGATTAAAACTTTGCCTGTATTGATGGTAACAGCAGAATCAAAGCGAGAGCAAATTATTGAGGCAGCTCAGGCTGGAGTGAATGGGTACATCGTCAAACCATTTACAGCTGGCACTCTTAGTGAAAAGCTTAACAAGATTTTTGAGCGTATCGAAAGCTAAATGCTTTGATCAGAAGGAACAGGATTACCATGAAATTATCAAATGATGCTGACATCAAGCAGACTATTACCCGTGTTAAAGATTTACTCAATCACCTTGAAAATGATCAAATTGAAGATGCTGAAAAGGTATTGGAAGATTTTTCTATTAAGGATAATGGTGATCTTTTTTCTGAAATTGGCAAATTAACAAGAAATTTGCATGAAGCACTTTCCAGTTTTAATCTTGATTCAAAAATCACCGATATAGCAGCTTCCGAAATCCCTAGCGCCAAGGATAGATTGAATTACGTTATTGAGAGAACAGAAGAAGCTGCAAACCAAACCATGGATATGGTCGAAAATTGCTCCAGAATGGCAGATACCTTGTCCAGTGATTCTCAGGAATTATTGGTTGAATGGCAAAAACTCTATAAAAGAGAGCTGGCAGCAGGTGAGTTTAGAAAACTTTGCAAAAGAATTGAATCCCATTTTAAAAAGAGTACAAAAACATCGGATGATTTGCACAAAGCATTATCTGATGTACTGCTGGCTCAGTCTTATCAGGACTTGACCGGACAAGCAATCAAAGAGGTGATAAGTCTGGTTCATGAAGTGGAAGAAAGTATGGTCAATATTATCAAGGTTTTTGGTGATATGGATAAATACCACGAAGCAAAAGGAAAAGTTGTCAAACGAAAAGAAGCAGAAGGGCCAATCGTCAACAAGGACAAAAGAGATGATGTGGTCAATGGACAGGATGAAGTGGATGATCTGCTTTCCAGTTTAGGTTTCTAGGAGCGATGTATGTCATTGGAAGTGGATGAAGAAATACTTCAGGACTTCTTGATAGAAGCCGGAGAAATTCTGGAAGAAATGTCAGAGCAACTGGTTTCTCTGGAAAATGATCCGGAAAATATGGATTTATTGAACGGGATCTTTCGTGGTTTTCATACTGTGAAAGGTGGTTCCGGTTTTCTCTCGCTCAATCCTATGGTTGAAATTTGCCACGTTACCGAAAATATCTTTGATGTGCTACGAAAAGGTGAGCGGGTAGCCGATGCAGAATTAATGGATAATATTCTGACAGCACTTGATGTTTTGAATGATATGTTTGAAATAGTAAAAAGTGGTGCATATCCAGAGTCAGCTGATCCGGAATTTATTGAGTTGTTAGGCACCTATACAAAACCTGTTGGTGATTCCCCTGATGATGAAGAAGATGTTGAAGAAGAAGTAGTAGAGGATGAGATTGAAGAAAATGTTGCTGATAATCAATCATCTGAAACAATTGGTGATGATGAAATCACAGATGATGAATTTGATGCGCTTTTAGATGAATTACATGGGCAGGGAAAATTTTCAGTTGATAAATTGCCGGAAGAAAAATCGGCGTCTGCCAGTAAAAAAGATAAGGCTGCGCCCGGTGCATCAGATGAAATAACAGATGACGAATTTGATGCACTGCTGGATGAATTACATGGCAAGGGCAAATTTTCTGTAGAGGCTGGTAACGACAAAGCAGAAGAAAAAACTAAAAGTAAAAAGAAAAAAGCATCAAAAAAAGTGGAAGCCCCTGCCTCAACTGATGATGAAATTACAGATGATGAATTTGATGCCTTACTGGATGAATTGCACGGCGCAGGTAAAGGTCCGACAAAAAGCAGTGAAAAACCGCTAGAAGCAAAAGAAAGTGGAAAGCCTGCTAATAAATCTGATAGCGATAAAAAGGATGAGCAAAAAGCAAAAGCTGAACCGGTTAAAGCAGAACAGAAGAAAAGCGCCCCTAAACCTGCGGCAAAATCAGCGGAAAAAAATGTGCCAGCTAAAAAGGCTGCAGTACCGGCTGAAACAACGCTTCGGGTAGATACCAAAAAGCTTGATGACATCATGAATATGGTGGGTGAGTTGGTGTTGGTCAGAAATCGACTTAAAACACTTGGTCAGGCGACTCATGATGAAGATTTATCAAAGGCTATTTCGAATCTGGACATTGTGACTGCTGATTTGCAAGGCTCTGTAATGAAAACCAGAATGCAGCCGATTAAAAAAGTGTTTGGTCGCTTTCCCAGAGTTGTAAGAGATTTGGCAAGAAGTCTGAAGAAACAAATTAAACTTGAGTTGGTAGGAGAGGAAACAGATCTGGATAAAAATCTGGTGGAAGCACTAGCAGATCCTTTGGTTCATCTGGTTAGGAATTCTGTTGATCATGGAATTGAATTGCCGGCAGATAGAATTAAAGCCGGTAAGGATCCGGAAGGTACCGTTGTTCTCTCGGCTTCTCAGGAAGGAGATCATATTGTTCTTGCTATTGAAGATGATGGTAAAGGCATGAATGCCGACGTGCTCCGTAATATTGCTATTGATAAAGGTTTGATGGACAAAGAGCAGGCGGATCGTCTAACAGATACAGAATGTTATAACCTGATTTTTATGGCCGGATTTTCAACTAAACAGGAAATTTCTGATATTTCCGGTCGCGGCGTCGGAATGGACGTTGTTAAAACAAAGATAACTCAGCTAAATGGTTCCATAACAGTTGAATCAATTCTGGGTCAGGGTTCAAAAATTCTGATCAAGGTACCTTTGACTTTGGCGATATTACCTACACTAATGGTCAAGATCAAAAGTCAATCATTTGCCCTGCCATTGGCGACTGTAAATGAGATTTTCAATCTGGATATGCATAAAACCAATACAGTTGATGGAAAATTGGTTGTTATTGTTAGAGAAAAAGCAATCCCCTTGTTCTTTTTGAATGAATGGCTGGCGGCTCAATATGTTCCACCAGGGGAAACCAGAGATGGTTATGTGGTTTTGGTTCAGGTTGGTACCCAGCGTGTCGGTTTTGTAGTTGATTCATTAATTGGTCAGGAAGAAGTGGTTATCAAGGCATTGGGAAAATCATTGCATGGTACGCCTGGAATGGCTGGGGCTACTATAACCAGTGATGGAGGTATAGCCCTCATTATCGATGTTCCAAGCTTGTTGAAGTATTACGCAAGATAAGTCTTTAATTACAAGATTTTATTAAGGAGTGTACCGTGACGATAAAGGTCCTGATAGTCGATGATTCACAGTTCTTTTGTAAAACGATTGGAACTGGTTTAAATCAGTTGGACGAAATCAAAATTGTTGGTGTTGCCCATAATGGTAAGGAAGCTGTAGAAAAGGCACAAAAATTTCAGCCAGATGTGATTACTCTGGATGTTGAAATGCCTATCATGGATGGTTTAACGGCCATCAGCTATCTGCAAAAGGTTTGTGATGCACATATTTTAATGCTTTCATCACTGACTTACGAGAATGCAAGAGTCACCCTTGATGCGCTGGAAGCCGGCGCTGCTGACTTTATGCTTAAATCTTACGAAGCTTTGTCCTCTCATAGTGGCGCATTGATAGAAATATTACAGAACAAGGTTTTAGAGCTGGGTAAAGATAAACTAAGTCTGAGAGAACAGCCTAAAAAATCAGAAAAAAAAGTGTTGCTCAAAACCGGTAAAGAGAAGTTTGAAGAGCTCAAGCAGTCTTTTCAAAAGCTCAAAAGCAAACTTGGTCTAATTACAATTGGCTCTTCAACTGGCGGTCCTGTAGCTTTACAAAAATTGCTGTCAGCACTACCTAAAAACTTTCCTGTGCCTCTTGTGATCACTCAGCACATTCCACCAACATTTTCTGGTGTATTGTCCAGTCGATTGAATGAACAATCTGAACTTGAAATTGCTGAAGCAAATGATGGTGATCAGATCATGGTAGGCAAAGTTTATATCGCACCAGGAGGAAAGCAGCTTTATTTTGAACAGAAAAATGGTATGACTTTTCTGAGAGTGAGAGATTCTGATTCAAGAATTCAGTTTGCACCTTCAGTAGATGTTACTTTTGCATCGGCTGCAAAAATTTATGGTCAAAACCTTTTAGCCATTGTGATGACAGGAATGGGAGCTGATGGTTTAAAAGGTTGTCAATTAATTAATCAACATGGTGGTAGTATCTGGACGCAAGATAAAAGCTCTTGTGTGGTTTACGGAATGCCAAAAGCGGTGGATGAAGCAGGTTTATCTGATGCAAGGCTTTCACTGGAACAATTGACAGAGCTTTTTGGTGCAACCTGATAGACAATATTGCAGACAAGATAAAATAATTTCAGGATGAGATTGTGGACAAACTTAGTTTCCTAGGACTAATTATTGGTATCGCAGCCATATTCGGCGGACAGTTGCTTGAAGGTGGTAGTATTGATGCCCTTTTGAATTTGTCTGCTTTTATAATTGTCTTCGGTGGCAGCTTCGGAGCCGCCATGATGCAGTCACATTTTGCAACTTTCAAGCAGGCAATGAAAATCTTTCACTGGATTTTCGTGCCACCCAAATTCCCGATCAGAGACAGTATTGAACAAATAAAGCAATGGAGTGATGTTGTTAGAAAGAAAGGTCTGCTGGGGCTTGAAAATCGTATTGATGATGACATGACCGATTTTCTTAAAAAAGGTTTGAATATGCTGGTCGATGGAAATAATGCCGAAACTATCAGAAATACCATGTATATTGAAATTGATGTTAAGGACAAATCTTTAATGAAAGCTGCCAAGGTTTATGAATCTATGGGAGGCTATTCCCCAACTTTGGGTATTGTCGGCGCGGTATTGGGGCTTATTCATGTTATGGGTAATTTGAGTGATCCAAATTTGCTGGGTGATGGTATCGCAACAGCTTTTGTTGCCACTATTTACGGTGTTGGTTTTGCCAATTTATTCTTCATTCCTGTTTATCACAAACTAAGAGCAGTAATTGCATCTCAATCCCAATATCGGGAAATGTTGGTTGAAGGTTTAAGTTGTATTGCCGAAGGCCAAAACCCTTTTGTTATTGAGGGTAAATTAAATGGCTATATCAGTCATTAGTGTTAGAAATCATGCAAAGGCGCAATAGAGAAAATGTTTTTGAAGAAGATCAGACGGTTGAGAGATGGCTCATTTCCTATGCTGATTTTATAACGCTGCTGTTTGCTTTTTTTGTCGTAATGTATTCCATTTCACAGGTAAATGAAGGTAAATACCGTTCACTTTCTGAATCACTTGACCGGGCATTTGATACACCACAGAAAAGTATCCAGCCAATTGAGGTGGGTGAATTTGATGGTGGTGAAGCCAATGATTTTATTGGTGATTCAGAGGTGCAAAATGAAAATCTCATTGATGAAGAAGAGAATGATAAGGGCAAACTGGCACAAAATGATTTTGAATCACTTGAACAGGAACTAAAGGAATCGCTAAAAAGTTTGATTGATGCCGAGGTAGCTGATGTCAGTTCAGATGGTGAATGGATTAATGTCAACTTGAGCAGTGGCTTATTATTTCCCTCCGGTAGTGATTCATTGAATGATAATGCCGGATTGGTATTGGCTGAACTATCAATGCATTTAAATTCGAATAATCAGAAAATACTGGTTCATGGTCATACGGATAATATTTCAATCAATACGGAAAAATTTCCATCCAATTGGGAGTTATCCAGTGCCAGAGCTTCGGCAGTGGTACGCAAATTGCAAGAGTTATCTGTATATGGTTCAAGGATGAGTGTTGAAGGTCATGGAGAGTTTTCTCCTGTAGCCAGCAATGATACCAGCGATGGTAGAGCTAAAAATCGTCGCGTGGTTATTGCTATATCAAGAGAGATATCTGTTGAGAAAATAGTGCCGGAAGCTGAGGATATTACCACTGAGGCGACAATGACTGAGCAAAATCAGGTACAAAATACTATAGTTGAAGGGAGAGATGAACTTTCTCCAGCAGAAAAAGAAGCGGAACCGGAGTTTGAGATTGTGCGGTTACCCGGTGGTGGTATTTTAATTCGAGGCAAAAAATTGCCGCAGAAAGATAATGAATCAGGAAGTAAATAAACCTGAAAATGGTTTACACAGTTAAATAGAGAGGTTTCTGTGAAAGTTTGGACAATTGCCAATCAGAAAGGTGGTGTTGGTAAAACCACAACGGTAACAGCCCTTGCTGGTATTTTGGCAGAAAAGGGACATAAGGTGCTCATGATTGATTGCGATCCGCAAGCATCGCTGACATCTTATTTTGGCTATGACAGTGACGATTTTGAATTTACTTTGTATGACTGGTTTGCTAACACGCCAAAAAATGCTAAAGATGCCAAACAGGGTATCTTCAAGCTGGAAAATGAAAATATAGATTTAATTCCGGCCTCACTTAATCTTGCTACTCTGGATAAAAAATTCAGCAAAAAAGAAGGTATGGGGCTGGTTATTAATCGCGTGCTTAAAATACTGAATAATGAATATGATTACGTCCTGCTGGATTGCCCACCTGTACTTGGACTTTTACTTATTAACGCACTGGCAGCCTGTGAGCAGTTGATTATTCCGGTACAAACCGAGTTTCTGGCTATTAAAGGTCTGGAGCGAATGATGAATACATTGAAGATGGTTATCAAGGCACAGCATCACGACATTATATATACCATTGTACCAACCATGTTTGACCGAAGAACACGAGCTTCATTCGATTCTATCAGAAAAATGCGTGATGATTTTTCCGGTCATTTGTGGAATCAGGTTATTCCTGTTGATACCAAATTCAGAGATGCTTCCAGTGCCCATAAAACACCAAGCATAGCATTTCCCAATACTCATGGTGTACAGGCATATTACAAGCTGGCAGAAACACTATTGAGTAAAGCAGCCAGTGATGAAGCCGCTTAATCTGCTGCTAAATCTTAAAGATTATGAGCCAACATCATGAAGCCAAACCCATCATCAAAATCCTGCAAAAAAGATGTCGTTGATGATTTTATTGGTTTTTGGCTAGAAGAAAAAACTGAAAGCGAAAGCGATTCTGGAATTGACGAGGATGTGTCCGAAGACAAGGCTATACTTGAAGTTTCTGTTGAAGAGCCAAAAATAGAAGAAACTGACTCAACCGAAGATGATGTCGTGGCGGCATTTGAACCAACCGACGAAGTCGTATTATCACAACCGGCAGAATTATCAGAAGAGCCCGCAATAGTCATACCATCAAATCCAACTGAAACAATTGAATCAGAACTGGAGTCCGAAGCAGATGAAGAAGAGCAATGGAATGCCTTACTTGAAAAAGAAAACCGGCAATCCATTCAGGAAAACAGCATTGAGCCTGCACAATCTGTGGCAAAGCAAATAGCCGATCTACCAACCATAGCATCTGATGAAAGATTAAAAAAGGTAGAGCAGTTACTTGCCAGAATGTCTATGGTCAGCCCTTCCATTCAACCAGAGATTTCGAAATTATCTGAAATTGATATTGATGAAAATGCAGAAGTTCAAACGACTGAAGACTTTGTACTGGCATCCTTTGTCGAGAGAGAAATTGAGCAGGTCAGGGAAGTATTACCGGAAAACTTTCAAACCCTGATCTTTAAAGTTGGCACTATGCCTCTGGCTGTACCCTTGTTGAAACTGGGAGGAATTGTTACGGTTTCAAGAGAAGATATTACGCCCATGGTTGGAACGCCAGACTGGTTTATGGGATTGCTGCCTAATGAACGTGGCAATTTAATGATAATCGACACTCAAAAGTATTTGATGCCGGAACGATGTGAAACGGATAAGTCGGAGGAAGATTATCAGTATTTAATAGTCCTCGATAATTCCAACTGGGCTTTAGCCTGCCATAGTGTTGGAGATGCCAAAAACCTGACCAGAGATGATATTCGTTGGTCAGGTAAAAGCTCTAAACGTCCCTGGTTTGGTGGTATGGTTGTGGATTATATGAGTGCTCTGATTGAAGTGGATGAGCTGATCAATATGTTGGCTGGTAGTATTATTGATAATCGCTCATAAATATTTCGGCCATAAATATATAGTCTATAGTTTATATAAGAGAAATTTTTCATAACATTTCCAATATGGATGCTAAGGATTAATGAGTGTTCAAAATTTTATGAATAAGCGGGTCATTACCGTAACCATGGATGATCCATTGACTTATGTGAAGTCAATTTTTGATACCAATGATTTCCATCATTTGCTGGTTGTGGAAGGTAAAAAGCTGAAAGGAATTATTTCTGACAGGGATTTACTCAATGCTATCAGCCCTTATATCGATGATCGAATAGCAACATCCAGAGATTTAGCGACGCTGAACAAAAAAGCCCATCAGATTATGCGTAGAGATCCAATTACATTACTTCATGATGATTCCGTTTTTGATGCCATTAAAATATTGAATCAGGTCAAGGTTGATTGTATTCCAGTCGTTGATAAAAAAGGTAATATTGCAGGCATACTTTCCTGGCGGGATATTATAAGAGCCATGGGGCAACTTTTGGAAAGAAGAGAAACTTCCTGAACGCTTCATAATTATTTAGATAATTAATTTGTATCAGTTTGAATCAAGTCATTGTTTTATTGATTGTCGATTGGTAAGCTAGTCAAAATCATTTAACTGTTGGTGATAACATGAATTGTTTAAAGCATAAAACAAATATAATTAAATCATTCTTCTTTTTATTGATTGGCTCAATCATAGCGGGTTGTAGCTCAACCATTCCAGTTAAAGTCGATTTCGATAGAGATTATAATTTTGCAGCGCTAAAAACCTATGTTTGGCTTCAGCCTGCTGGAGAGGAAGGCATAATTTCCCTTTATGAAAAGCGTTATATGGATGCTATTGATCAGGAAATGAAATCTAAAGGTTTTCTCAAGGTTAACGAAAAGTCAGCGTCCAATTTCTGGTTAAAAATTCACACTGTGGTGACTAACGAGAAAAATGTCACTCATTTTTATAATACCTGGGGTTACTATCCTTACTGGTATTACCCTTATTACATGGGGGCTGGGCATAATTCCACAATGCACATAAGAGACCAGCAACGAGCAACTCTGATTCTGGATGTTATCGACAGTACTAAAAAGCAGGTGGTTTGGCAGGGCAGTTTTGTTGGCAAAATGAAGGTGTATCAGGATGCCAGTATTGAGGAAAAAAGCTCTCAAACAAATATAAATACTCGTGAAATGCTGAAGTCTTTTCCACCGAAATAGGTTTTCGCTCAAACAGGTTCCAAACAATTCGATTTAATACAAAGATGGGCTATTCAATCGGCTCATCTTCTTTAAAAGCAAATCCCGAGAATCTCTCTCCAAATTTAATCATTGGTTCATTGGAATGGTCTTTATGAAGCAGGCCATGAGTTTCAACCAGTTTGGCATATCCAGGCCAATTTTCCATTCCTGCCATCATAAAATCCAGTTTGACACGAGCTAATGAATCACTGGCAGGCAATCCTAAATACTTGTCCAGTAATCTTATCGCTTTTTCATGTTCACCAACAAAAGCATAAGCAGATATTACTATTCTCATAGCAAATAACCCAGCCTGCCAACGATCTTTTTCATAGGGAATTGCTTCTTGTAGACGCTTAATGTTTTTTTCTGTTAGCTGTTTGTCTTTGGTCAAAGCAGATAAGATGGCTAATTCAACATAATAGACTGAATTATTGGGAAATTGTGTTATTAATTTTTCGGTTTCGGCTATCGATTTTAAAGCTAATTGTTTGGCTTCTTCAATTTGGCCTGTTCGGAATAACAATATGGTTTGAAACATAACATTATTAGAAATGTCAGGATAATTATTTTGGGCGTATGTCATTAAATCCTGAAAAATATGTGCGGGTGTATCACGTGCGATGTTAAACATGGTAAATAAACGCCCTTCAGGTTCATTTTTAAGTGCTTTGAATAGTTTTACATAGGTGTCAATCAATGGATTTGGTTCACCATTTCTATCAAATTCCGTTTTTGCCAGTTGCCCTTGTGTGTATGGGATTTTGACATAGTTATAGGGGAAAGAGCGATTGTATTTTTCTGCCTTATCAAATTGACGAATATGCAATAATAAACCATGCTTTTGCCATGCAGGTGATTGATTTGTGGGTTCAATCGTAGTCCATCGTTCAAAAAGTTCTATTGCCCTATCAAAATGTCCAGCACGTCTATTGATTGCTGCACTCATTTGAAGAATGGATGGGTCGCTTGGTTTTAAGGCAAGCGCCTGATTGATTTTATCAATAGCTTTATCGTAATCAATGGTTATCACATAATGGTAAATTGCGACTGCTTCATGCACTTCAGCGTTATCTGGTGAAAGTTTTTGTGCTCTATTGGTAGCCGCCTCCCCGATTTTTGCATCCATGGGATTTCTGGAAATATTAAAGTATTGTAAAAGTCTATTAGTGCCTAATTCAGCCCAGGCTTCAGCAAATTCAGGATCTAATGATATGGCTTCAATTATGTAATGCATTGGTTCGTCAAGAGATGTGAATGGTATAATTGATAAGTTCTTTTTTCTTAATTCTCTTCCTTTAACGTAGGCTTCATAAGCCGCAATGTTTTTTGTTGGAGCAGTAAATATTTCTTTATCTTCGTTACGACTCAAAGAAATTTTTAAAGTGCTTGCAATTTTATGGGCAATTTCTGATTGAATATCAAACAATGATTGTACCGTCAGTTTTCTGTCATAGGTTTCCGCCCAAACATGTTGGTCAGACTTGGCATCTATCAGCTGAATATTAATCCGTACGCGATCTCCCATTCTTTGCACGCCACCTTCAATAATGGCTTCAACCCCAAGCTCTTCACCAATTTGAGTCATATTCTTTTTTGTACCGCGATATTCCAAAACTGATGTTCTGGAAATGACACGTAAGTTTTTTATTCTGGATAATTGGGTCAAAAGGTCATCGTGTAAGCCATTAGTAAACTGTTCATTTTCGTCATTACCAGACATATTCTCAAAAGGGATCACTGCAATACCGGGAAGATTGGAACGGTCAGTAATAATATTTTGTGGCCCTTCTGATGAAAAGATAAAGTAGCCTAGAGCGCCCACCAGAACAATAATAACTGTCCATTCAAAAGCTTTACTTTTTTCAGGGGACTTTTTACTTTTAGATTTGGTTTTCTTGCTGGTCTTTTTAATTCCTTCCGGTGTGACTTCATAAGCCCAGGCCAAAATCATTGCAATAGGAAATCCAATAACAATTAAAGCCAGCACCAAAGCACCAAACCAGTCAGGCATTTCAACAAGACTTTCAATGGCAGCAGCCACCTGAACCAAAATCCAGCCAACCAGAATATAGGCTACAGCAACCTTGAAAATTGACCGTTTTTTTAATTCTTCTAGCAAGTTATCCATTTCATCTACCTATAATAATAAATTTTCTATTACCACCTATTCAATTGGTTCATCTTTTTTAAAGGCATAACCGGAAAACCTTTCACCAAATTCCAGCATTGGCTCATCAGAATAATCTTTATGAGTCAATCCGTGGGTAGCAACCAGTTTGTCATATCCAGGCCAGTTTTCCATGCCATCCATAGTGAAACCCAGTTTGACTCTGGCTAGAGATTCACTGCCCGGAAGTCCAAGATATTCATCCAGCAATCTAAACGATTTCTCATGCTCTCCCATAAACGCGTAAAATGAAAAAGCTTCTTTTATTGCCCATAAGCCAGTTTCAAAGCGATCTTTTTCATAGGGAAATTGTTGAAGCATTTTGACAATACTTTTTTCAGCTTGTTCTTTATCATCAGTTAATACATATAAAAGCGACAACTCATAATGATTGTAAAAATTTGTAGGGAACTCTTCAATCTGTTGTTTGAGTTCTGGAATAGTCTTGGCGGCATACTCTTTTAGCTTTTCATGCTCACCAGTACGATAATATAATATGGCTCTTAGGCCTTGATACTTTGTTAGTTCGGTATCTGTAATAAAATTTTCTTCTACTAATTCTTTAAATAATTTTGTTGGCGTAACGTAACTTGCGTTAAATAAAATGTCCTCTCGAAAGAAGGTCGGAGGAAGATTTTGTTCCTTTACTTCTTTTTCCAAGTGTTTAATATATTGTTCCACATTTCCATCAAAATTAAATGATCTATGCAAAACCAAGCTATCAAGCATTGGCTTGGGTATTGCGAATGAATCTTCCATTATGGCGACAGCTTCACGAAATCGACGAATATAAAATAATATATCTGATCTTTGTCCAGGTCCTGCATCACTGGTGGGGTCAAGATTAGTCCATAACTCATAATTTTTTAAAGCATCTACAAACCGTCCTGATCGTCTATTGATATATGAACTGGTAGTAATCATATAAAGGTCGTTAGGTTTGGATTCTAAGCCCAGATTGATATATTCAAGTGCCTTGTCATAATCAACCGTGACATAATAATGATAATAAGCATAGGCTTCATAAACTTCAGGTAGATCTGGAGAAATTAATTTTGCTCTATCGGCAGCAGCTTTTCCCAATTTGGCATCCTGAGGATTTTTAGTACGATCAAAATAACGTAATAGCCTATTGCTGGCCAACTCCGCCCACGCAGCGCCAAACTCAGGATCAAGTGTTACTGCCATTGATGAATGAAATATTGCATTATTTAAAAGAAAAATACTGTCTGCGCTTCCTGATGAAGCAATTTGTTTTCTTAATTCTCTGGCTCTTAAATAAGCTTCATAAGCTTCCATGTTTTTTGTTGGTGCAGCAAAAATACTTTTATCTTCTCTACGGGTAATAGAAACTTTTAGCGAGTCAGTAATCTTGTGAGCTATTTCAGATTGAATTTCGAAGATAGATTTCACCGATAATTTTCTATCATAGGTTTCAGCCCATAGATGCTTGTCTGTTTTAGCATCAATTAATTGAACATTAATTCTGATATGGTCATCAACTCGTTGAACACCACCTTCAATTATCGTTTCAACACCAAGCTCTTCGCCAATTTGAGTCATTGATTTATCAGTATTTTTATACTTGAGTACAGAAGTTCTGGAGATGACTTTTAATCCATTAATTCGAGAAAGCTGTGTTAGCAAGTCATCGTGCAGACCACTGGTAAATTGTTCGTTATCAGCATTGCCAGACATATTCTCAAAAGGGATCACCGCGATACCGGGAAGAGTTGTGCGGTCAGTAATTATTTCACGCGTTTCTTCCGGGGTATAAAGAACATATCCCAGCGCGCTAAGTAGTATGACAATAATCGCCAAATCAACAGGGCTGTGTTTACTTGATGCTTTTTTAGAGTTGGCTTTTTTGCTGGTCTTTTTAATTCCTTCCGGTGTAACTTCATAAGCCCAGGCAAGAACCATTGCTACAGGAAAGCCAATCACGATAAAGGCTAAAACTACAGCACCAAACCAGTCAGGCATTTCAACAAGACTTTCAATAGCTGCTGCTACCTGAACCAGAATCCAGCCAACCAGAATATAGGCGACGGCAACCTTAAATATTGATCGCTTTTTTAATTCTTCTAGCAAGTTGTCCATTTTGTTTCATCCATTTCATCATCATCTGATGGTTGTTTATTCTGAAGTTACTTATTCAATCTGCTCATCTTTTTTAAAAGCATAACCGGAAAATCGTTCACCAAATTCCAGCATTGGCTCGCCAGAATAATCTTTATGAGTCAAACCATGAGTTTCAACCAGTTTGTCATAACCTGGCCAGTTTTCCATGCCAACCATAGTGAAATCCAGCTTGACCTTTGCCAGTGAATCACTGCGTGGTAGTCCAAGATATTCATCTAACATTCTTATTGCTTTTTCCTTTTCTCCTATAAAAGCATAGGCTGAAACTGTACTTCTGATAGCATACAAGCCAGATTGAAATTGATCTTTTTCGTAGGGAAAAGTATGTAAAATTTTCTCAATAGATTTTTGTGTTTCTTCTTTATCATCAAGCAAAGCATTTAATAGAAGCAAATTGTAATAGTGCTCAAAACTTTTAGGAAATTGTTCAATCTGTTTTTTTACTTCTGGTATTAATTTGAATGCAATCTGTTTTGCTTCTTCAATTTTGCCTGTTCGATACATTAATATAATTTTCAAATGTTGCCTTAAACTAATCTCAAGATTGTTGTTTTGGGCATATTCCATTAATTCCTGAAAAAGAGCTGCAGGCGCGTCAAAGGCGAGGTTATCCAGTATGGCTTCCTGTCCTACCAATCTAAGATCAGGTTTTTTAAACAGAGCTACTGAATCATTTAAGTATTGTTCCACATTACCCGTTTTATTCATCTTTGCAATCATCAACAGAGTTGACATAAAATTATCTTCTTTTTGATAAATATTGTTATTGAGGGTGTCAATCATTTCATTATAACGACGAAGCATAAAAAGTAATGTCATTGTCATGTTATGGGCTCTCGATGAGGGATCAAGAGATGAAACTTGTTTAAAATCATTAATAGCATCAACAAAACGTCCTGAGCGTCGATTTATAAAACCTCTTGTATTGATCATCATTGAATCGTTGGGTTTTAAAGCAAGAGCCTTGTTAATTTCTTCCAGAGCCTTATCGTAATGAACAGTGACATAATAGTGATAATAGGCAAAGGCTTCATGAACTTCTGCTATCTCGGGTGATATTTGTTTTGCTCTATCCGCTGCCAGCTTACCTAATTCAGCATGTATTGGGTCTTTGGTTTTATTAAAATAAAGTAGAAAATAATTAATAGAAAATTCTGTCCACGCGCCAGCAAACTCAGGATCAATCATAATAGCTTTATTGAGATAATTGTTTGCATATTGATAACCCATAGAATTATATGTCTGCATATTTGTTTGTCTCATTTCTTTGCCTTTTAGATAAGCTTCATAGGCTTCCATATTTTTTGTAGGCACGGTAAAAATCTTTTTATCATCACTACGAGACATTGATATTTTTAACGTGCTAGCAATTTTATGAGCAATTTCAGATTGAATATCGAAGAGAGATTGTACGGTTAATTTTTTATCGTATGTTTCAGCCCAAAGGTGTTCATCAGTTTTGGCATCAATTAATTGCACATTGATTCGAACACGATCACCTATTCGCTGAACACCACCTTCTATAATTGAACCAACGCCCAACTCCTCACCAATTTGAATCATATTCTTTTTGGTGTCCCGATATTCCAATACTGATGTTCTGGAAATGACACGCAAGTTTTTTATCTTGGATAACTGTGTCAGCAAATCATCATGCAAACCATTGGTGAATTGTTCGTTTTCATCTGTGCCTGACATATTTTCAAAAGGAATCACGGCAATAGAAGGGCGATCGGCAAAGGCAAGGGTTTCTGTTTCATCAGCTGGTTGATAGATTAAATAGATAACGGTGAGTATTAATGCGGCAATAATAGTTAAATCTACAGGGCTGTGTTTGTTAGTCGACTTTTTGGACTTAGATTTCTTGCCTGCTTTCTTTATTCCTTCCGGTGTTACTTCATAGGCCCAGGCAAGAATCATCGCAATAGGAAATCCAATAACGATCAATGTCAGCACCAAAGCACCAAACCAGTCAGGCATTTCAACCAGACTTTCAATGGCAGCAGCCACCTGAACCAGAATCCAGCCAACCAGAATATAAGCTACAGCGACTTTAAAAATGGAACGGCGTTTGAGTTCTTTTAATAATTCTTGCATTCTCACCTCCGTGTTGGCGGAATATTCTACATTAGCCTGCTATTGATTAACAAGTGTACAGATTAATAAATAGACAGGTTAAAATACCATTTGCCACTAGATGATCCACTGCGGTTAGATTAAAATACCTGCCATGACCGATGAGCTATGTGAATCAGAAAATCAGACACTTGATAAAAAGCAGGTAAATCGTGCTATCGCTTATGGAAGTCGATTACTGGCAGCAAGAGAATATTCTGCCAAAAACATGGCTGAAAAAATGCGAAGCAAAAAGTATCAGCCTGATGAGATTGAAGCAGCCATTGATATGTTAAAAGAAAACAATTGGCTCAGTGATCAACGTTTTTGTGAAAGTTTTTTGCGTTCCAAAGTAAATCAGGGATTAGGTAAACAGCGTATTGTTTATGAATTGACTTCCAAAGGTATTAGCCAGTCCATGATTCAGAATAGCATGAATGAATTGGAAGTAGATTGGTTAGAGATGTGTTTACAGACCGCCAGCCGAAAGGTAGCATCATCCGGTTTAACAAATGATTTGAAAGATAAACAAAAGCTGTATCGTTTTTTACAATATCGCGGATTTTCCGGAGAACATATCCGGACAGCACTAAAACAACATTTTAATGATTAGGAGTAAGTTTAAGTGAGTATGACCAGCAATGAAGTCAGAGAAGCGTTTCTGGCTTTTTTTGAAAAACATGGCCATAGACGAGTGGATTCCAGTCCTTTGGTTCCTGGCAATGATCCCACCTTACTCTTTACCAATGCCGGTATGGTGCAATTTAAAGAATGTTTTTTGGGAACTGAAAAGCGTGATTATGTTCGTGCTGTAACATCGCAAAAATGTGTCAGAGCAGGCGGTAAGCACAATGATTTGGAAAATGTGGGTTATACCGCAAGACATCATACCTTTTTTGAAATGTTGGGTAACTTCAGTTTTGGTGATTACTTTAAAAAAGAAGCCATGCAGTTTGCCTGGGATTTCCTCACCAAAGAATTAAAGCTCTCTGAAGAAAAGCTCTGGGTAACAGTTCACCATGAAGATAAAGAATCAGAGGAAATCTGGTTTAATGAAATTGGCATAGACCAAAGCCGTTTTTCTCGTTTGGGTGACAAGGATAACTTTTGGGCGATGGGTGATACAGGCCCCTGTGGTCCCTGTAGTGAAATTTTTTATGACCACGGTGAAGATGTGGCTGGCGGACCACCCGGTA
>Ga0224506_10000410_pt1 | contig 37862 bp, 41 predicted proteins | sample SF_Jan12_sed_USG_2_FD_169108 | JGI IMG/M metagenome (GOLD analysis project Ga0224506, IMG submission 169108) | Sediment microbial communities from San Francisco Bay, California, United States - SF_Jan12_sed_USGS_8_1 | ecosystem: Environmental > Aquatic > Marine > Sediment | place: USA... | reverse complement strand
CACGCCGTGATTTCATCATAATCAATATCTGCACCGGACTCCTCAATCGATTCCTGTATGGCTTCGATGGTTTCTTCGGCGAGATCAACAAATTCTGATTCGTTCATTATGCATCCAGTCTCTTACGCATGATCTGATTAACCTGGCCAGGATTGGCTTTACCGCCAGAAGCTTTCATCACCTGACCGACAAAGAAGCCCATCATTTTATCTTTGCCGCCTTTCAACTCTTCGAACTGGTTTGTATTATTGGCAATAACTTCATCAACCATGGCTTCAATCGCTGAGCTATCGGTAATCTGTTTCAAACCTTTGCTTTCAATGACTTCATCGGCGCTGCCTTCTCCCTGCCACATGGCTTCGAAAACATCTTTGGCGATCTTTCCTGAAATCGTATTGTCTTTGATGCGCAGCAATAAACCGGCGTAAGCTTCGGCATCCACTTTCGAATCAGTAATTTCGATTTCTTCTTTATTCAGCCTTGCTGCTAATTCACCAGTGACCCAATTTGCTGCTAATTTTGCATCGCCGCATTTAGCGTTGACGGTTTCAAAATAATCAGCCAGTTCTCTGGAAGAGGTAATCACATCAGCATCGTAAGAAGAGAGGTCAAATTCTTTAATGTAACGCTGTTTTTTCTGCTCAGGCAGTTCAGGTAATTCTTTTCTGATAGCTTCAACATATGCCTCATCAATCACTACAGGTAACAAATCAGGATCGGGGAAGTAGCGGTAATCATTGGCTTCTTCCTTACTACGCATGGAGCGAGTTTCATTTTTATCCGCATCGTACAATCGTGTTTCCTGAACAACCTTACCGCCATCTTCGATGACATCAATCTGACGTTCAATTTCAATATTGATAGCCTTCTCAACGAAACGGAATGAGTTAATGTTTTTCAACTCGGCACGGGTACCTAATTCTTTTTGACCTTTTGGTCGAACCGAAACATTGGCATCACAGCGGAATGAACCTTCCTGCATGTTGCCGTCACTGATTTCAATGTAACGAACCAGCGAATGAATTTTTCTCATGTAAGCCACAGCTTCTTTTGCCGAACTCATGTCCGGTTCGGAGACAATTTCAATCAAGGGCGTACCGGCACGATTTAGATCGATACCCGTCATGCCATGGTAAGCACCGTGCATAGATTTACCTGCATCTTCTTCGAGATGCGCACGGGTAATTCCGATGCGTTTTGTCTCACCATTTTCCAGTTCGATATCCATATGACCAACACCGACGATGGGATGATCCATCTGCGTGATCTGGTAAGCCTTAGGTGAGTCAGGATAAAAATAGTTTTTCCTGTCGAACACCGAACGCATACCAATTTCAGCATCCACCGCCAAACCAAATTTAACCGCCAGGCGTAATGCTTCTTTATTAAACACAGGCAAAACACCAGGCATAGCCAGATCAACGGCATTCGCCTGCGTGTTGGGTTCAGCGCCATAAGCGGTACTGGAGCCTGAAAATATTTTTGATTTCGTCGCAAGCTGGCAATGAATTTCCAGACCAATCACGACTTCCCAGTTGCTATCGTAACTCATGAGAAATCCTCCGGAATTGCGCGGTGCCAATCTGTATTTTTCTGGTACTGATGCGCCACATTCAACAACTGACTTTCTTTGAAGTAGTTACCGGTAATCTGCAAACCGACTGGCATGCCATTAACAAAACCCGCTGGCACCGACATGCCCGGCAGGCCAGCAAGGTTTACCGCAATGGTGTAAATATCAGACAGGTACATGGAAATCGGATCATCCGATTTCTCACCAATTTTGAACGCAGTATCAGGTGCAGTTGGCCCCATGATGACATCAACTTTTTCAAAAGCGTCTTTAAAGTCATCACTGATTTTATGACGCAGTTGCTGTGATTTCAGATAATAAGCATCGTAATAACCAGATGACAAAGCATAAGTACCGATCATGATGCGACGTTTTACTTCCGCACCAAAACCTTCACCGCGTGAACGAGTGTACAAATCCATTAAATCAACCGGATTCTCGCAACGATAACCGTAACGCACACCATCAAAGCGAGATAAGTTTGCTGAACATTCCGCCGGTGCCACCACGTAATAAACTGGTACCGATAAACCGCTATTCGGTAATTCGATATCAATCAATTCTGCGCCGAGTTTTTTATATTCTCCCAGTGCGCCACGAATGACTTTTTCAACCTCGGCATTCAAGCCTTCACCAAAATATTCTTTGGGTAAACCTATGCGCAAACCTGCCAGAGGTTTATCTAAATCAGCGGTGTAATCAGGCACTTCTTTATCAATACAGGTTGAATCTCTTTCATCAAAACCGGCCATGGCATTCAGCAACAATGCACAGTCTTCTGCGCTTTGCGCCATCGGTCCAGCCTGATCTAGGCTTGATGCAAACGCGATCATACCGAAACGTGAAACACGTCCGTAGGTGGGTTTGATTCCAGTAATGCCACACATAGAGGCAGGCTGGCGAATCGAACCGCCGGTATCGGTACCAGTTGCGGCCGGTGCTAAGCGCGCACCCACTGCCGAGGCTGAACCACCCGATGAACCGCCGGGGACAGTATCGGTATCCCAGGGATTTTTTACCGCGCCGTAGTAACTGGTTTCATTCGATGAACCCATGGCAAATTCATCCATATTGGTTTTACCCAACATGACAACACCCGCTGCTTTCATTTTAGTCACCACGGTTGCATCGTAAGGCGAAATAAAATTATCCAGCATTTTTGAACCACAACTGGTGCGTACACCTTCGGTACAAAAAATATCTTTATGCGCGATGGGCACACCGGTCAATGGACCTGCATCACCATTTTTAATTTTTTCATCTGCTTCTTTTGCCGCATTCAGAGCCAGCTCATCGGTGACAGTGATAAAGCTGTTTAATTTTTCATCGTGAGATTTGATGCGATCAAGAAAATATTGAGTCAGCTCAACACTGCTGACTTCGCCCGCCTGCAACAGAGCCGATAATTCTGCGATGGTTTTTTTATGGTAGTCACTCATTATTCGATCACCTGCGGCACTAAATAAAGACCATCTTCAGTCTTTGGTGCAATCGCCTGAAAGATTTCGCGCTGATTAGTCTCAGTGACCTTGTCTTCGCGCAAGCGCTGAACCGCGTCCATAGGGTGGGACATCGGCAATACCCCTTCGGTATCTACTGCACTCATCTGCTCGACCAGATCGATAATATTTGACAGATTATTTACATAACCAGGCACATCTGCCTCATCAATTTTCAAACGTGCCAGATAGGCAATTTTTTTCACTGCATCCGCATCAAGGGACATTAAAATCACTCCAAAATTATCAATATCATCGCAAGACAACCGATAGCTGCCTGCAAAGAGCGGAAAGTTAGCATAAACCGCGCTTTATCGCACTGTTTTGCTTGCCCGAATCAAACCCTATTGTTAGAGTACGCGCCAGTTTTCACCAAAATCTTCTAAATTAGCCTATATTCAGTAAGTTAATTAGAACAAACGAACAAACGAGTAAAAAATCGATGTTACCTAAGCGCTTTAGAGGTTTATTTTCCAACGACTTATCCATCGATCTGGGTACAGCCAACACGCTGATTTATTCTCGTGGTAAAGGCATAGTGCTAGATGAACCTTCGGTCGTGGCTATCCGACAGGATCGAGGCCCCGGTGGCCCAACCTCTATTGAGGCTTACGGAAAACAAGCCAAAGGCATGCTCGGCCGTACCCCGCAAAATATTATAGCCATCCGCCCTATGCGCGATGGTGTGATCGCTGACTTCAACATCACCGCAAAAATGCTGCAACACTTTATCCGTTCAGTCCATGAAAGCCGCTTCCTACGCCCTAGCCCACGAGTACTAATCTGCGTACCCTGTGGTGCCACCCAGGTTGAACGTCGAGCTATCCGTGAATCTGCCAACGATGCAGGTGCACGCAGTGTTCATTTGATTGAAGAGCCTATGGCTGCCGCGATCGGTGCGGGCATGCCTGTTGATGAAGCTCGCGGCTCCATGGTGCTGGATATTGGTGGTGGTACTTCAGAAGTTGCTGTGATTTCTCTAAACGGCATCGTCTATTCTGCTTCAGCACGAATTGGTGGTGATAAATTTGACGAAGCTATTATCAGTTACGTACGTCGTAACTATGGCATTCTGATTGGTGAATCCACCGCTGAACGCATCAAGCATGAAATCGGCGCGGCCTACCCCGGCAAAGAATTACTGGAACTTGAAGTAAAAGGTCGTAACCTTTCCGAAGGTATACCTCGAAGTTTCTCACTCAACAGCAATGAAATTCTTGAAGCCCTGCAAGAACCTCTGCAAGGTATCGTCCAGGCCGTTAAAACTGCATTAGAGCAGACACCACCTGAACTGGGTGCCGACGTTGCTGAACGCGGTATCGTGCTCACTGGCGGTGGTGCACTGCTGCGTGATATCGATCGCCTGCTGATGGAAGAAACCGGCATGCCCGTGGTTATGGCTGAAGATCCACTTACCTGCGTGGCACGTGGTGGTGGTCGAGTACTGGAATTAATCGACGAGCATGGAATCGACTTCCTCGCACTTGATTAAACACGTGACAGAAAATCCTCTGTCATACTTTCACTATAAACAGTCGGCCTGTCGCTAACCAATGCAAACGCTCTTCCTACAAGGCCCATCAGTCACCCTGCGAGCACTCACCCTGGTTATTGCCAGCATCGGCCTAATGACACTGGATCACCGCTGGGGTCAGATGGAAAATGTCCGCAACGCCATGTCATCTGTACTCTACCCCCTTCAATACACCATCGACCTGCCTATTCGCCTGTATCACTGGGCCGATGAAACGCTGAGCACACATCAAACGCTACTGGAAAACAACCGCAGACTCGAAGACCTGTATCTGGAAAACCGGGTTCGCCTGCAAAAACTGGATATTCTCGAAAAAGAAAACTTACGCCTGCGTGAACTACTACGTGCCACTCCCAAAGTTGCTGAAGAAGTCCTGATTGCCGAAATCATCAATGTTGATGTCGACCCGTATCGACAACTCATCATCATCAACAAAGGCAGCGATGACAAGGTTTATATTTCACAGCCTATCATCGAAGCACAGGGTGTGATTGGTCAAACCGTGCATGTTAGTTCAACATCATCCACCGTCATGCTAATCACCGATGCCAGTCACGCCATACCAGTACAGATAGACCGAACGGGTCTGCGTGCCGTTGCCTTTGGCACCGGAAAAATAGACCAACTCGATTTACGTCACATTCCACACAATGCCGACATCCGCAAAGGCGATACACTGATAACCTCAGGGCTGGGCGGGCGTTTTCCTGCCAACTACCCGGTGGCCGTGATCACCCACATCGAACGCTCACCCGATGAAGCCTTTGTCACAGTAACCGCCGAGCCACTGGCACTGCTAGATCGCAGCCGTGAAGTATTACTGGTCTGGCACAACCAACCACAAACTACCCAAGACATCGATGATGAACGCTAATACCCGCATCGCTGTAATTACTATTATTGGCGCATTCATGCTATCCATGATGCCGCTACCCGACTGGGCACAAGACTTTCGTCCCGACTGGGTAACACTGGTTTTAATTTATTGGACTATGGCCTTACCGGCCAGCATCGGCGTCACCATCGCATGGTGTGCCGGTTTGATGTTAGATGTATCACACGGCGCATTGCTTGGCCAACACGCACTAGGACTGATGCTGGTCATTTATATTATTCACGTACAACATCAGCGATTACGTGTTGCCTCATTAGTGCAACAAGCCATCCTTATTCTCTTTTTGCTTTTGATGAAGCAGGCGATAGTTTTATGGGTGAGCGGCATCATGGGACATGCACCGGATAGCTGGTTATATTTTATGCCATCGCTCAGCAGCGCCTTGCTCTGGCCATGGGTTTATATTATTTTGCGCGATTTGAGAAGAAAGTTTGCGCTTAAAACACATTACTAACGGTTTATATTTTCTTTCTAACAAAGCGGCTTTACTGGAAGTTCCTCTATGAAAAGCCCAATGAAAGCCGCATTATTATCCGCTTTTGTATTTCCAGGTGTTGGTCATCTTTTTTTAAAGAAGTATATTCAAGCCACTATTTTAATAGGTACTTCACTGTCTGCACTTTATTACTTAACTTCAAAGTCTATTGAATTAGCCATGCAAGTAGTCGAAAAAATACAAAATGGTGATATAGCTGCCGATGTTAACGCCATTACAGAGTCACTAACACAACAAGCTGCGGGTAATGAAGCTCAACTACTCGATTTGGCTAGCTACACCATAATGATTTGCTGGATAATTGGTATTTTTGATTCTTATCGAGCAGCATATCTTCGCGATAAAACAACTTAATCAACTGGCACAGTTCGATTAGCTGCCCACATCCGTAATTCACTTATCTGCTCTGCCATTACCACCGACAGGGGGCGAGTCGCTTTAATTTCATCAATCAGGTGTTTCGTGTTCATGCCATCATCTTCTGTGCGTACTGCATACATTGCGCTGACTACCACCTGCTCGATTTCTGCGCCTGAAAAACCATCGCAAGCCTGAGCCACTTCATCCAGATTCACATCATTTATCGCAACTTGACGTTTTTCCATATGAATAGAGAATATCTGTTTACGAATTTCTGCATTGGGTAGATCCACAAAAAATATTTCGTCCAGCCTGCCTTTTCGTATTAGTTCCGGCGGCAGCTCTTCAATATTATTGGCAGTGGCAACGACAAATACATGTGATTTATTTTCTGCTAACCAGGTCAGGAAAGCACCTAATATTCTTTTAGAAGTGCCGTCATCATTTCCACCTGAGATGCCTTTTTCTATTTCATCAATCCACAATACACAGGGAGCCATCACCTCAGCAGTTTTTAATGAAGAGCGTAAATTACTTTCTGACTCACCAATATATTTATCGTACAGTGCAGAAAAATCAAACCGCAATAAAGGTACATTCCAGATACCGGCAATGGCTTTGGCGGCGAGACTTTTGCCACAGCCCTGCACGCCCAACAAAAGCAGGCCTTTGGGGGCATCGATACCGTGTACATTATCCTGCCCATGAAAAACTTTTTCGCGTTGATGTAGCCATGTTTTTAATTTTTTCATACCGCCGACATCACCAAAACGAGCGGTATCAAATTCATACGAAATAACATCATCGCGATTTAATAATTGATACTTAGCTTTCATGACAGCATCGATATCGCTTTCGGTAATGGCATCATCATCAACGATGGCATTTCTGATTAATCGTCTTGAATCCTTGAAGGTCAATCCTTTCAAATTACTGACTATGCGTGATACCGCTTTTTTATCAACTGAAACCTTCTGTCCTGTTTGCTTCTGCCAATTGATAGCTTCTTCATTAACAATATTGATCAGTGCTTTTTCATCGGGCAGACTCAAATCAAAACGCGCGACACTATGATTGAGACTCATCGGCATGTTTATTTTATGACTGATCAACACTAACTTATTGCGGCCACCATCGAATGCCATGGCAATTTCTTTGATGTAGCGTACGTTCTTCGGATCACTAAGATAAGGCTCGAAATCAAGCAGTACAAATATACCTTCTGTATTCGACGATTTAATATGCGCCAACACATCTGAAGGCTCGGAGTTATGGCGCTGCGTACCCAGGTCGATATCAAGTCGTGTTAAACCTTCTGTCACCGACCATTGATAAACCGGTAGTCGGTTACTGACTGCAATGCGCACCAGTAGATTTAACGCACGTTTTTCTTCATGCGATTCAATTTGAAGTATCGGGGTATGACCTAGAATTAACAGTTCAAGATCTTTTTGATCGGGCATATTCTATCCATCTGGTGTTATCGAAACCAACACTATCATAAATTGTGCCGTTCGAATATTCAGAGCAAAAAAAACGGGCTATTAAGCCCGCCACAGTCAGACATCCAGTCTGATCACCAATTATCTTTTAACACTAGTTATTCTTGCGTTGATACGATAACAAACCAGCACCAAGAAACAGGACAAACAGTTGCAGCCCCAGACTCTGTAGTGTCGGATAAATACCCAGCATTTCAACTTTGGGGAAATTAATCATACTGCTGGCTATCATTCCGGCTTCCTGAAAAGCGGCTATGCCCTGACCTGCAAATATCACGGCCAAGATAAATAATAAAACGGCATTGATCTGGAAGAATTGCTTAATCGGTAACCGTGTTCCTACTCGCATTACGACGAAGGCCAGGATTAACAGCAAAGCTAAGGCTGCTAAAACACCTAACAGGAAGCCATGCTGTGAACTACTGCTATCAATCTGCACCCACATGGCTTGATAGAAAAGAACCGTTTCAAACATTTCGCGGTAGACGGCAATAAAAGAAACCGTGGCCAACACCCATAGTGTGCTGTTCTCCATGGCATTATCAATCTTATGCTCGATAAACTTTTTCCACTGCTTACTATTACTGGCACTGTGTAACCAGAAACCGACATAAACCAAAATAGCTGCAGCAAACAGAGCTGCCGCACCTTCGGTTACCTCTCGGCTGGCACCGCTGATTGAAATCAAGTTTTCTGCTACCCACCAGGTAATCACACCCAGTACCACTGCGCTAACCCAGCCTGCGTGAATATATTTCACGGCTTCACGTCGTCCAGTTTTAATCAATGCGGCCATGATAGCGGCAAGTACTAAAATAGCTTCAACGCCTTCACGCAATAAAATGATGAATGAACCAGTGAATGCTGCCGCTGGCGACATCTGCGTTGAACTAATCACATTTTTTGATTCATTTAATAAATCAACCAGGGTTATTTGCACACGTTCCAGTTGCGCCACATCACCTACTTTGGAAAATTCACGGAAGGCAATCATTTCTTTTTCAACTTTCAACTTAAGTGTTTTATCAATGATCACTAATGAGGGCTCGGCCAATTCAAAACCATCGAGATAAGCTGACAGGGCTGCTTTATATGCCGCTTTGTGATCACCGGCACGAGCATGTTCAAGGCTAACCGCCAGCATGGCGATACTGGTATCCAGTGCGGCGTGATCACTGACATCAAGAATAGATGGCTCGTTGCGCAAATAGGCGAGCACAGCTTTGCCATCAATATTGATGTCATTACCAAGCTCTTCTGCTTTTACATAAGACATGCCGGTTAAATTAGGTAATGACTTAAAGTAATCACGCAAATGACCCTGCTGCCACAATAATTTCCCGGCTTCGCGTTGCTCCTGTTTGCCAGAAAAACGACTCACCATAACAGCCAGTGCCCAGCGCTGTTCATCGCTAAGTTGATTGAAAGCCTTCATTGGTGTGCCATCCACGCCCAGTGAAATCGTGTTATACAAATCAAATATACTGCGGGTGTATTGACGTTCCATATCGTGAAAATCACTGGGGGGGATTTCCTGTATGCTGGCCAGAGGACCATCACCGTAACCCATTACACCATGACAGGATGAGCACTCAGATTCATACAAAGCCTGCACATTAGAAAGGTCTGGTGTTTTTTTAGGACCAACCGAAATCTTATAAGTACTGATTAAATCAGTTTTGAGTTGTTGAGTAAGTAAGGTTATCTCGGTACCGATAATTCGGTTTGCGATACCTCTACGAACTCTTTCTGCTTCTTCAACTAAGTTGTTTTTATCTGCATTTTCCGGCATAGCCATAATAAGGTTACGCAGCTCACCAGAAAATTCCTGCATTTCTGCGTATTCAACTTCATTCACAATTTCGCCATTAACAATTGTTGGGGGATAGTCGACACCAATATAATCCAGCATTTGCACAAGGCGCTGAGAGGGGTTGGCCAGAGAAACTGCGGGAGCCATACAAAACATAACCGCTATCAGAAGGGAAAACGGTCGTAAAAATTGTGTCAACATGTAAGTGGGTCTTTTAAGTGTAAATGATAATGATTCGCATTATCCGTAGTGTTAACAACCTTGTCAAGTATCTCACTTCCCTATGTAAGTCTATTCTAAACTAAAACCGGTCTAACTATCTAATTTTACAGGTCTTTTTGAATGAGAATAATTCTCATCTACCCCAGTAACGCCTTTAATCCCGCTAAATGGGAGCGCCCGGTTTCTGGCGTTGATTTAACCTCATGTTTTCCACCCGACCATTCCAGGTCGTCTTTTGGCAGCTCTTCCAGAAAGCGACTAGGCTCGCAGTCTACCTTTTCACCATAGCGTTTACGCACACTCGCCATCGTCATGGTCAGGGTGCGCTGCGCACGGGTAATGCCGACGTAGGCCAGACGCCGCTCTTCTTCGATGCTATCTTGCTGAACGCTGACCAGATGCGGGATTAAATCTTCTTCAAAGCCGACCAGATATACATGCGGGAATTCCAGTCCCTTAGCCGCATGCAGGGTCATCAGCTTGACCGCATCCTGCGGCTTGTCATCTTCCTGGCGTTGCAAGATATCCATCAATGCCAGACGCGACATCAACTCAGCGACACCGGCTTCGGGATCTTTTGTCTGTAAGCGAGATATCCATTCCATCAAATCCATGACATTTTTCCAGCGACGCTCAGCCGTTTCCACATCAGGGCTCTGTTCCAGCAACCAGGTTTCGTAACCCAGATCATCCAGCAGCTGGCTGGTAATCGTCGTCGCCGATTCATCTTCAGCACGATTAGCCAGACGCAACAGCCAGTCACAAAATTGCGTCAGATGTTTGTACGCTGAGGGTGAGACATGACTCTGCACACCGACTTCACCGCAAGCGGTGAGCAAACTCACCTCACGTTTGACTGCGTACTTACTCAACTTTTCCAGCGTCGCCGGGCCAATATTTCTGCGCGGCGTATTGATCACCCGTAAGAAAGCCGCATCGTCATCAGGGTTGGCCAGCAGGCGCAAATAAGAAACCACATCCTTGATTTCGGTGCGCTCGAAAAACGAAATGCCACCACTAACCACATAAGGAATACCCATCGCGCGCAAAAAGGTTTCAAAAATACGCGCCTGAAAATTACCGCGATACAAAATCGCGTAATGTTCATATTTGGTGCCGTTCTGAATTTTGTGCGATTGCAGCTCGATACACACCCGCTCAGCTTCATCCTCGGCGCTATTGCACTGCATCACCCGTATCGGATCGCCGTAACCGAGTTCGCTCCACAGGCGCTTTTCATAAACGTGCGGATTATTTTTGATCAGCTCATTGGCCACCTTGAGGATACGGCTGGTGGAACGATAATTCTGCTCCAGCTTGATCAACTCAAGATTGGGAAAGTCTTTCGCCAGCTGCTCCAGATTTTCAGGGCGCGCACCACGCCAGGCGTAGACCGACTGGTCATCATCGCCCACGGCAGTCAAACACTTACGGCGATCAGCCAGCATTTTCACCAGCTGATACTGCATAGCGTTGGTGTCCTGATACTCATCCACCAGCAGGTAGTGAATTTTGTTCTGCCATGATTCCAGAATATCCGGCCGATTCATAAACAGATGCGCCGTTTGCAGAATCAGGTCATCCAGATCAAAGGCATTATAGGCGTGCAACTGTCGCTGGTATTTCACGTAGAGCCTGGCCATCATCAACTGCTTGTCATCCTCGGCGACGGATGAGGCCTGTTCGGGCATGATGCCATCGTTCTTCCATTGAGAAATTTGTGCCTGCGCCTGACTGGCCAAGTCCAGACCACGATCACCGCCACTGCGCAGCAATTCCTGAAGCGTGGAAATGCTGTCCTGCGTGGCGAACAACGAAAATCCCGCCTTATAATCCAGTGCCGCGTACTCCTTATGCAGGATATTCAAAGCCAGTCGATGGAAAGTCGACACTCTGAGCCCTCTGGACTCTTTCTTTCCGGTGAGCTTTTTCACCCGCTTCTTCATTTCCTCGGCGGCTTTATTGGTAAAAGTCACCGCCGCGATGCGGTTTGCAGCGATACCGCAGGGGCCGATCAGATAAGCAATCTTCTCGGTAATGACACGCGTTTTACCACTGCCTGCGCCCGCCAGCACCAGCATCGGTCCGTCGATGGTATGTACCGCTTTAGCTTGCTGGGGATTTAATTGTGGTTTGTTAGAAGTGTTCAAGGTTACGAGCTCTGAAGTAAGGCGCTCATTGTACCGTCTGGGGAATGATTGTCATTACTGCGTAATGGGGGATTGATTTTTCTGATAATCACCTGATGAATAAAATACTCCAATACAATCACCACCTTAGCTCTGAGCAACTATAATTAAGCCCACTCAAAAAATTAAAATAAATAAGCGTGAAAATAAATACTGAAACCGGCCTGATCGAAAATGTGCAATATATCGCCTCAGCCAACACCGATGAACGGCCTGCACTCGAAGATATTGATCTTGTCGTCATCCATTCCATCAGCCTGCCGCCGGGTGAATACGGTGGCCCGTGGATTGAAAAACTATTTACTAATCAGCTACCTGCTGACGAACACCCCTACTTCAAAGAAATTCATGAATTAAAAGTCTCGTCGCATGTATTAATTCGCAGAGATGGAACTGTGCAACAATTTGTGCCTTTCCATCAACGTGCCTGGCATGCCGGGCAATCCTGTTATCAAGGGCGTGAGGCCTGCAATGACTATTCGATTGGTATCGAGCTGGAAGGCACCGATGATTCTGAGTTTGAAGATGTTCAGTACCAACAACTGGCGGAACTGATCAAAACACTGGATAGCAGCTATGACAGCATTGATAAAAATCGACTCACTGGTCACAGCGATATTGCGCCGGGGCGTAAGACTGATCCTGGTAGTGGGTTTGATTGGGGGAGGCTTAGGGGGTTGTTGACGTAACGTTTTATGGTTTATATGCCTGTGTGTGGGAATGAGACAAAATTTATCGACATTAGTATTCACTCCATTGATCAGATTCCCATATTTTCCTCATCCATTCATCTGCAGTAGGCAATTGGCCGCCTATTTGCGGGTCATATTTTTTAATTATTGAAAATTTACGCTTAAAACACTCCAACATTGATTCATGATAAAGCCGCTTGAAATGTTCTTTATCAACGTTTTTTACTTCGCTGTAATAATCAAAATATTGATGTCCAAAACTGCAATTGACTAAATTATCCGAATACCTAGCCCCTGGATTCCTATGCTTATCCCAAAACCCCGCCTCAAACTTTTCTTTCTGTTTATCCAGATAATCCAGTTTGGTTTCGGTGTAATGATAGATAGTTACATCCTCTTCCTCAGTGATGGTTGGATTCAGGTATATGGGATGCATCACTGAGACACTGGGGTGCCCTCCAAATGGCGACATACCACATGGAGTATCTTCACCAGATTTGGCGACAATAGGGACACGGTTATAAATACTTCGACCACCATGTATTTTGAACCATGGGCTATGCGCCCAATCGCACAATAAAAGAAAATCCTCCGCCGGCTCAGGTGTCTCAATTCTCACAGTCGGCCCAAACGAAGCACAACCAGAATTAAGTAAAACAGCAATTACGGGAATGAGGTATTTCAGTTTATCCATATCAACGGCCATCCTTCTGAAGTGGCGAAAGTATTGCCTGATTGTAACCTTGCAGGGGTTGGAGTCAAATTTGGCACGGTTCCGTGTGAGGACGAGACCTGATAAATTACCCTTGATAATTCAGGACTATCAAAATAACCGAGTAGTGCTATCATTTAAGCAGCTCCACAACAAATATTAAAAATATGGCTCTAATCTCTATCATTCTTAGCCTGATGCTCGACCATAGCTTCCGGCACTGGCATCATCTGCGCGATATCTCGTGGTTTGAACGTTACAGCCGCACCCTCAGCGGCTTCATCAAAACAGATAATGGCTGGATCAAATTAGCCGCTGTGCTGGCAGCCCCAGTACTGGTTCTCGTTGTTTTGCAATTTGCCCTGTTTGATATTCTCTGGGACATCCCTTTTCTTCTGCTCAGCTTCCCGGTTCTATTTTATTGTCTGGGTCCAGATTGCCTGATCAGCGATATCGAAGCTTATCTTGATGCCCGCAGTCTGGGTGATGATGATGAAGCCCTGCACTATGCCAGTGTGCTCACCGGGCGCTCTGCCTCCACCGCACCCGATCAACAAATCACTGATGTCACCCGCGCCATTCTCAGCGCCACCAATGAACGTGTATTCGCGGTGTTATTCTGGTTTGTGCTGCTCGGTCCATTGGGTGCGGTGCTGTACCGCTTTGCGACCAATATCAGCAAACAGGATGATGACAGGACAATGCAAGATACCGCCATTCTGGTTCAATCTGCTATGGCCTGGGCACCGGCACGTTTATTGTCCATCGGATATGCACTCAGCGGCCATTTTGATGGTGCAGTTCATGCCTATCACAACCGCCCCCATGAAGAAAATATTGCGCTGGCCAATTACGATGTTTTAATTAGTACCGGATTGGGTGCTCTCAGCGACCAGGAATGCAGCGATGAAATTTCCTGTATCCGTTCTGCACGTAGCTTGGTTACCCGCTCAATTCTTGTCTGGATTGCGGTGCTGGCGTTGCTGACACTAGGTGGCTGGCTGGGCTAAATACTCAAAGGAATGAAATTATGACCAAAATTGATGTGATTCGACATGGAGAACCCGAAGGCGGTCGCCGTTATCGCGGTTACGGCGTCAACGACCCGCTCACTGAAAAGGGCTGGACGCAGATGTGGGCTTCCATTCCTGAGGAAGTGCCCTGGGATATCATTATTTCCTCACCACTGGCACGCTGCCTGGATTTTGCTCAGGCACTGGCAGAATCAGCTGGCATCCCCTGCATCGTCGAAGATGATATGAAAGAAATTGGTTTCGGTGTCTGGGAAGGTTTAACCCCCGAAGAAATCCTGGCTGATGACAGTGAAGCCTTAAATCATTTCTACGCTGATCCAGTTCACCATCGCCCCGAAGGTGCTGAAGGTCTGGAAGAGTTTTCCAAACGTGTCTGGGATACTTATCTATCGATTGCTGCGGAGCACGAAGGCAAACATATTCTCATAGTCGGCCACGCCGGAGTCGCGCGTGCCGTTGCCGCCAATGTGCTGCACATGTCACTGGATGATGTTTACAGCAGTCTTGGTGTTGAGTATGCGGCAATTATCCGCACCGTGATCAATAAAGGCTCACCACCAAAACTAGTGATACAGGCTTAGGCCAGCGAAGCGGCGCTGATTTTCTTCAGCGTCTCCAGATTCAATCCATTCCTCTCAGCTAAATCCAACGCCCGCGCCAGACGACCCGGTGCACTGCGCCCCATGCACTGATGATTCAAATCACCATTGAAAGCCTTCACCATGCCATCGATCAAAGCATCGACATCGAACTGCTGACCCGTCAAAACCTGCTGTAATTCAATCACCTCCTTAGCGACGTCATTAGCCACATCACGATGATCCGCCCACAACTCACCGACGTTGCCGCCGGTTTGCAGACCGGCGATATTGGTGGTCAGGATATAAACATTTTTCAGCACCAGCTCGAATAACAAAGCTTCGTCACTTTGTAATATATGCGTAGCAATATCAATCGAGGCCAGCGCCTGTGCAACACCACTGGCATGTTTGCCATAAACTGGGGAGGGGATAATGACTTTAGAGTCCATGCCTTTTTTCTTCTCGAACCAGACCGAGATCACCGTCGGCTCGAGATCGTATTGCAACCAGTCATTCGGTAGTAATTCATTCTGCAATAACACCAGTCGATCAGACCATGCTGCTGGCACCTGTTGCAGCACTGGATGCAGATCAGCTTCAGCTACAGCAATCAATACCAGCTCAGGCTCGGCAATTTCATCAGCAACGCTGGCCATGTCCATATTTCTTACTACGGGGAAAACCGGATGCCCCGCACGCAGAAAACCGCGAGCAAAGACACTGCCCATTTCACCCATACCAACTACAACGACTGACTTTCTCATTTTATTAACCCGCTTTTTCAATCCGATTATTCTTTAAACTGCTAGAATTGCGGCAACATTTTAAACAAAATATACAATACATTGAATCTTTCACAGCAAGATAGAAAAAAATTATTACAGGACTGGTTAAATGCCATGCCTGCTTTCGCCTTTTCAGGTGTCGTGCCCGCCTCTGCCGACGCCAGCTTCCGCCGCTATTTTCGCACCACCGACAAAAACACCGGCCAGAGTTACGTGGTCATGGATGCACCACCTGAAAAAGAAGATTGCGAGCCATTTATCAGAGTCAGCAAACTGCTACGCACCGCTGGCGTCAACGCGCCGGATATTATCGAGCAGGATCTCGAACAGGGTTTTTTATTGCTGACCGATCTGGGTGATCAGCCTTATCTCGATCACCTGAGTGAGCAACATGCAGATACCCTGTACAGCGATGCCGTGTCTTCACTGATACACATGCAGAATATCAAAGCCGAAGTCATGGACGAACTACCATTGTACGATGGAAAACGTCTGCTCGACGAAATGGCGTTATTCGAAGAATGGTATTTGAACCGTCATCTCGGCGTGTCATTGAATGACGAACAAAAAATAAAACTGGCCGCCACTTTTGAGCTGCTAATCCAGAGCGCACTCGAACAGCCACAGACTTTTGTGCATCGCGACTATCATTCACGCAATTTAATGCTCACCCAGAAAAACAACCCCGGCATTATCGATTATCAGGACGCCGTCATCGGCCCCTGCACTTATGACCTGGTGTCGTTATTCAAGGACTGTTACATCGAATGGCCACGAGAAAAAATAGAACAATGGCTGGAAGATTATTTATATAAATCCGGTCTGGCTCACGAACCCAATTTTGAAAGAGCACAGTTTATAAAGTGGTTCGATTTTATGGGCGTGCAACGCCACCTCAAAGTACTCGGCATCTTCGCCCGCCTGAATTACCGCGATAGCAAAGCACAATATTTAGACGACCTGCCGCTGACACTTAAATACGTAGTCGATGCCTGCGCACGTTACCAGGAACTCAAACCGTTGCAACAGATACTCGAACAAACCGTATTGATTCACCCCAAAGTAAAACAAGCATGAAAGCCATGATACTCGCCGCCGGTCGAGGTGAACGCCTGCGCCCACTCACCGACAGCACGCCAAAACCTTTGCTCAAAGTCGGCGAAAAAAGTCTCATCGAATATCATCTGTATAAACTCGCACAGGCCGATATCAAAGATGTCATCATCAACACCGCATGGCTAGGTCAACAAATACAACAAAGCCTCGGCAACGGTGAAAAATATAATTTAAATATTCATTATTCCGACGAAGGCGATCAGGCACTGGAAACCGCCGGTGGCATCATCAAAGCTTTACCCTTGCTCGGCGACGAACCTTTTTTAATCATCAACGGCGACATCTTCACCGACTATAATTTCAAACAATTAACAAAATTAGAATTGCAAGGCGAAGCTCATCTGGTCATGGTTGAAAACCCAGACCACAATAAGCAAGGTGATTTCGCACTAAAAAATAACTGGCTAGAAAATTCCGGTGAACCACTTTATACCTACAGCGGTATCGGTATCTACACCAAACAATTTTTCGCTGGCTACCCCGAAGGCGTCACCGCACTCGCGCCAATACTAAAAGAAAAAATAGCCAGAAAAAAAGTCAGCGGCGAATTACACAAAACAGCATGGACAGACGTAGGCACTAAAGAACGCCTGCAACAACTCAACGACCAACCGAATTCTTAAAGAGAAAAAATCATGGCAAAAACTGGCGCTACAGGTTTCACCAGAATTATTAATGCAGCAGGTTACTCGTGGCTAGGCTTCAAAGCCGCCTACAGGCACGAAGCCGCTTTTCGACAGGAACTGTGGTTGTGTATTTTATTAGTGCCTGCCGCTTTGTATTTTGGTGAAACGCTGATGGACAAGGCAATTTTAATCAGTAGTCTGTTGTTTATTTTGATCGTCGAATTAATCAACTCTGCGATTGAAGCTGTGGTTGATCGCGTTGGTGATGAATTACATGAGCTATCGGGTCGGGCTAAGGATATGGGTTCTAGCGCTGTGTTTTTAGCGATTGGAATTGCGGTGGTAGTTTGGGTTGGGGTTTTGTTTTAAAATCTTTTTACCACACAAAAAAATAGACACCTAAAAAGTCACCAACTTCCTGGAAATAAAAGGCCATGAAAAAATGAAGTCAGTTTTCAGGTACAGACACTCCCTACGTCAGCGCTTTATACTAACCGCTACGATGATGCTGGTGCCACTGGCAACGCTGATTGTAATTCAGTATTCAGTGTTCAACAGTACTATCACACATCTTAATAACGTCATTGAGCACAGTTCATTTGAGTTAACCAATATCAAGCAACTGCAGCAGGCAATACACATGGCAGTTATGGCCCCCAATGACTACATAGTCCACGGCAACGTAAATGAGCGTGAAAACTATACAGCATCATCCGACAAGGCCACGGCGACCATCAACAATATGCTCAAAGTTATGGCAGAACATCCGGATGAACTTGATCTGTTAAATCAAGTTGACCAGCTCTGGCGACAGATTGAGCAAAAAGCACTTAACATTCTAGCCACAACAAATCCTGTTGGAAACAATGCAATGGCAGAGGAGATGGAATCACTAGATGCTTTATCCGAGCAGATAGCGCCAATTCTTGAACAAATGTTTAATATTGTTACGCTGGAAATAGCGGAAGAAAGCGAGGATGCAGATCATTTACGCAATATAATGATCATCCTGATCATTGGTGGCACGTCAATAAGTGCACTGATGATCCTGTGGCTTACTAGAACACTGGCAAAAGCTGTAGTAAAACCCATTTGCTGTTTAAAAAACGCAGCTAACCGAGTAGGTGACGGTGATTACAGCACCTGCCTGTCATGGGATCGTCTGGACGAGATTGGTGAGTTGTCAAAGTCTTTTGATGCTATGACAGAGTATCTGGAAAAAGCACACACTAAACTGGAATTATTAGCATGTCAGGATAGCTTGACCGGAATATTAAATCGCCGTGAATTTGACCGCCGGTTTTCTAACGAGCTTAGCCGTGCTGTTAGATACAAACACGACCTGTCTTTAATTATGATTGATATTGATCTTTTCAAACAGGTCAATGATAAGCACGGTCATTTAACAGGTGATTACGTATTGCAAACATTCGCCACACTAGTAGAAAAAACAATCCGTGATATTGATCAATTTTCCCGTTATGGTGGTGAAGAGTTTGTATTGATTCTTCCTGAGGTAGGTAGAGAAGGTGCGCGCATACTGGCAGAACGAATTAGGACGCTGGTTGAAGGTACCAGCTTTGGTGAAGCAGATGGCGAACCTGTTCATATTACAATCAGTGCCGGTATTGCTTGCTATCCAAATAATGGCACATCTGAAAAAGAGATTATTGATAGTGCAGATAAAATGCTTTACCAGGCCAAGCACAGTGGCAGGAACCGTGTTGATTGTGCTGATTAATGTTTTAGCACAACCTACAAAACAATCCCACATAAATACATGGTTTATGTAAGCCTCTATCAGATTACAATAAAGGCTGAAAAATTCTGACCACCTGGCTTATTGGGTTTTTATTTATGATGCATCATCATATCTTTATACTTCAGAAATCTTAATTAAACTTTTAAAGGAAAAATATAATGGCAACTTACGAATGTTCTATATGTGGAATGAGTGTTAACGCAACTTGTGGCAAGTGTGATGCACCGCTGGTTAATGATAACCTGAAACTTGAAGATGGTAGTTCAGTACAGGTTTCTAAATGCCCGAATGGCCATGGAAAAATAAAATCACCTATGTGTTGTGGTCAAGATATGACCTGCGAAACAAAATAATTTTTTATTGCATGGCAAACTACGTGTAACTGATGAATTCTTAATCATCAGTTACACACTGATTTGGTTTCAGCCATTTCATGGAATCAACTGGATAACTTAAAACGCTGCACCAAGTCGCAGATACCATTCTTCATCTCCCCCCATATCCAGGCCTTTGGCATAACCGATGGCTAGCTGCAGCGGCAAATAATAAAACAGAACGGTATCAATATTAAATTCAACTCCGGTACTGCGATAATATTCTGTGGGATCACTAGCTGTATCCCAGGCACTACCTGCTTCGTAAAAAATTGTGGCATGCAGCTGATCTATTCCTAATGGCGGCGCCATGAAGCCACGTTCGATGCGACTGATCGGCAAACGATACTCTAACGAACCGAGTCGCATACGCTGCCCGCTAAGTTGAGGCAAACCCTCCGGATAGCCACGTAAACTAAACTGTCGATGATTGAAAGGTGTATCAAATACAGGGTTAATAATACTGCTAATACTGCTGCTATCGTCCTGAATACCGCCAAGATAAAAAGGCCGAGTTGTATCCGTGCCTTTTGCTTCCGCATAACGTAACGCCAGTGTGTGTTCTCCGCCCAACTGAAAAAACTCACGCCAGTCACCCAGATAAACTTTGCCACTATAGTCGCTGCCGCTGATTTTATCACTGTCTTCAACCACCAGATTAAGCTCGCGTCCGGAAGTTCGACTGATGGATTTTATATGTGATTCGGTTGAATCGTATAACAGTGCCATACCCAAAACATTGTCGGTATATGAACCATTAGGCAACAGTCCAGTTCGCCACCAGACATCCTCATACTGCTCTTTAAATGCGCCAAGATTAAATGACCAGTTACTCTCCATTCTCAACAAGGGGAAGACAATCTCTATTACCTGACTACCGTGGCGGCGTGCCCTCTGCTTGATGTTATTACCATCTAACAAGAAGCTATGTTCTCGTTCCGCCTCGAATTTTATTAGAGGATACAAACCATCATAGATATACTGGAAGGAACCCAGCGGCCATTGATTATCAATATCGTAAGCAAGATCAACGCTATACAGATGCTGTAACAGACTATCTGATCCAGCGGTAACGATACCCAGTTCTTTACGTGCATTATCGATAAACATATGAGGCAACCACCAGCGTGGCCGCAGACTATCCCAGGCTGAATATGCTTCTGCAGAACCTGCGTTATAGATTTCTGGCTGCGATACTGCTTGCCCAGTTGACCCATTGATCGCTTCCACTAATGGTTCTTTGATCTGTTGCTTTTTATCCAGTTTAAAAACATCGGTTCCATCAGCGGTGTATCCAAGGTAGTAAATATCGCCGTTATCAGATTCAACCGGTGACATTGCGCCAGTGATGACATTAGTTAAACTGACTGACTGACCTGTATCCAGATCCTTACGACGAATGTTATAAATCCCTGCATGTTCAGAGGTAAACAGGATCGACTTTCCATCCGTTGAATATTGTGGATGGCCTTCTATGGCGGCATCACTGGTCAACAGACGCCATGTTTTGCTGTTGATATTAAATTGCTCAAGATTCCAGCCGGTTTGTTGCCGCCAGACTGACGCAACCAGTTCCTCGCCATCAGTTGAGACATCCATCGCACCAATGACTTCCCAGGGCTTACCACGCCAAAGGACACTTTTCACCTGACCATCAAGGTCAAGTAGATGTAATTCATTTTTTCCGGCCTTATTATGAACGGCAATAATCTCACTACCATCTGCTGACCAGCTGGCATTTCGATAGCGTGCACATTCTGTTAGCTGCTCAAGCTCATCACCTTCAAGATCAACTCGATATATATCGTAGTAAACGGCTGCATTGTGGCAATGTTCTGGTTGCAGCAGTAATACACCGGCCTGTGGATGTACATCCAGACGGCTACCCATATTCACTTCCCGTAGTCGGTGAATTTCAGACTGCTGATCAATCATCATAAGGCTGGCGTGTTCTTTACCGTTATATGAAATGTAATAGGCTTTTCCGTCAGGCGTAACTCGTAGTGGACCGGTAAAGTAACCGTCTGTGGTCAGGCGCTCGCCTTCTATGATGCCTTTCTTTTTAACAGCATCAATTTGTGGTTGATATTTTTTCTGTAAATATATTTCAAACTCATGCCAAAGGACCGATAGATCTTTGGCATAAATTTCCTCCGCATTATTATTAATATAAAAAGGTATAAGATTATTAGAATAATTTTCGATCAGGGCGTCTATTTTTTCAGCGCCATAGGTCTCTGCCAGAAACTGGTAAAAATGCACACCGTAGAGATAGGCCGCTGTTCCTGTTGGCCATGTCGCCATGGGCTGATTAAGCTGCCTTATTGGCTTGATTCCATTTAACACCTCAGTACGCATCATGGCGTCATACAGACTACTCTGACCACGGCCTATACCTCGATTTTCATCGGTTTCGATATAAGTCGCATAACCTTCGGTCATCCAACGCGGCTGGAACATATTAGGGAAAAGCAGAAAATTTCGGCCAAAGATTGCACGCAAAAATCTCGGCCCCTTCCTTGCTTTATCCAGATGCAGGATATGTGTGTACTCGTGGGTGAACAACAACTCCATCCAGCCAGCATGATCTTCCAGGCCAGAAAGATCATCAGGTGGAGAGGCGAACAGCATAATCCAGTTACCGGGATAGGTATTTGCCATGCCATTGGATGAATCATATTCATCTGTCAGCACCAGATTTACTGGCTCTTCTGGTGTCCAGTTTAATTGCTCGCTCAGGTCTGTATGGATGCGTTCGGCCAGTGACAGCGTCTCACGCGCCATTTCCTCAAGACCATCGTGATAATGCAGATGAAAATGCGGACTGTGAATGCTGTACCAGTTCAGACGTGAATCATGCGCATAACCGGCAAACACACTACTGGATAATAAACATAGCAATACCAATAATGTGCGTTGCAGATTTACTCGCATAAGCTCTGTAATACTTCTGACGTCCATGCGCTTCCCGTTTCAAATTTATGAAAATTAACCGCTAAGATACTATATCAACATATAAGTAAAAAACAGGGCTTATGGACTGATAGCTATGCCGGTATTAATACGAAGATTAGGCCTCGCCAATCGAATCAACCAGCTCATAAACGGTTACAATAAAGACAGATCATTTTTAATCCTCTTTCGAACGACAGACTTATGAATAACGGTAACCTCAAACAAACCATACGAGTGCAACGTGAGAAGCTAACGGCAATGCTTTCTGAAGAAATGCATACGCTGGCTTTGCAATGCATCTCCTTACTCAATGACCGAGAAGCACTGGATTTATTATTGTCTGAAGCCCTGCCCAAACTGTCTTTTTGTAAACACCTCTACGTACTAAATGCTGATGGTATACAAACAACCGATAACATCACCCAAAGCGGTAAAGATGAATCACATTTCGGCCGTGACCGAATGGATCGACCTTATATGGAAGGCATCATAGGCATCACCGATTTTAAATTATCGGACGCTTATATCAGCCGCAATAAAAAACGCCCGTCATTCACAGCGGTACAGGTTATCAATAATCAGGCGGGGGAACGACTTGGCTTTCTGTGTGCTGATTTTGACCTAAGAGAGTTACCGGGTATCAAGGAAATTTATCAGGAACCCAATAACTGGCGACAGATAAAAGGCGACCCCGCTATTCGTAGCTCGGTGTTTCAGCAACAACGCGTTGATAGTCAGATGGACAAACATCTTGATCAGGTAATACCCCTCATTAGCGAATTAATGAGTGAGCACGGTGTGTTTCACGGCAAACTACATTTTTCCAGTAGTCGTGCCACAATCTGGCTGATTGAAGACCCGTTCAGTTACCGAATTTTAAATTTTGATGAGCTGATTGATCCGGGCACCTGCCTTGCTTATCCACAACATGCTTATCATGAAAGGGCCATCGTGCCTGCTGACAATATCATGCCAATATTCGAACTATTTCGCCGTTTACGTTTTGCCGATGAAAATGTTTACTTAAGAGCTGGTTCATTGAACCTTATCAACGGCATGGTCGGTCTGAATTTTTCATGTGATGGTTCACACTATATGCGTTTCGATGAATTTCTTGAAAAGGATATGGATTTCTGGTTTGGTACAGAATAAAATTTAAAACAATTTATGATTAATAGAAGTCCTATTGGTATTTTTGACTCGGGTATAGGTGGCTTATCAATAGCGCGTCGAATTCGAGAAATACTGCCTAACGAGAACCTGCTGTATATAGCGGATTCAGCGCATGCGCCCTATGGTGAAAAATCGGAGTCGTATATTTATCAACGGTCATCCTCAATCGTTGATTTTTTATTAGAACATAATGCCAAGGTGGTTGTTATTGCCTGTAACACTGCCACCGTATCATCCATACAAAAACTTCGTACTAACTATTCAGTTCCCATTATTGGCGTTGAACCCGGTGTCAAACCTGCGGCATTTAAAACACGGAGCGGTATTATTGGTGTCCTGGCAACAACACAAACACTCAAAAGCAATTCATTTAATGCTTTAGCCGATAGCTTTTCTAGCCATGTAAAAATAGAAGTTCAGCCTTGCCCGGGTTTGATGGAGCAAGTTGAAGTGCTAAACCTTGATGACGATAAGACCGAACAGCTAATTAAAAAATATGTCACTCCTCTATTAGCCAGAGGAGCTGACAATATTGTACTTGGCTGCACCCATTACGCTTTTTTAGTGCCACTCATAAGAAAAATAGCAGGTCCAAATGTTGAAATTATAAACACCGACCTTGCCGTTGCTAACGAGACAGCCCGGCGTCTGGGAACGGCTAATTTACTGACAACAAGCACAATACCAGGTAATGATGAATTCTGGAGTAGCGGTTCAACACATGTGGCACAAAAACAAATTAGCCTGTTATGGGGAGAACCTGTCAAGGTTTTACAGATATAGCAGAGGCAAGCTCAGAATCTTTCAACAAAATACATAAACCGACAAATTATATTGTCAAAATCACCCCATCACGTATAAATACTTCTATATTCTTATTAACCTTGTAAAAATCATCACATTACTCGAAGAATAAATTTAATGTCCGCTCTAAACAATCGTAGAAACAGCACACGCCATGATCAACAGGAAGTATTAAGCCTGACTATTATATCTAGCTCGCTAAATCCTGAACTACTGGGTAAAAAAATTGATGCTTCTACCGTTGATGTTTCCGCAACGGGCCTACGAATTAAGGTAGATAGCATATTACCAGCTGATAGCACTATCAACATGTCAATACAACTCAAGCACGATCCCGGTGAATTTTTTTTAACCGGTAAGGTACGCTGGTGTCGTGAAATCAAGGAGGCTGGTATCTATCAGGCTGGCATTATGCTTCTGGGAATAATTAACACCGCAACTGACTACGAACGCTGGCGGAGAATCGTTAAATAAATCTAGCTAAAATTCAGAAAATGATATTCTGCTTAATTTAGTACAACACCCTTTTGACGAGTACGATGACCTGCAACATCATGCAGGCCACCCACTCGACCAGGCTCAACAGATTTCTGTGAGCGGTTCATCCTGATAGAAAAATCAAACATACTGACAATAAACAACAGTAGCTAGAACAAGCCCTGTTTATTATTTACAGATATTGGTTGCTAACGACGCTCATTTCGTTGCTGATCCGCTTCCTCTTCTTCAGCTTCCAGTCTGCGAGCATCTCTTTGCGGCACTACTACTTCCTGCCTGCGAGCATCTCTTTGCGGCACTACTGCTTCCTGCCTGCGAGCGTCTCTTTGCGGTACCGCTGCTTCCTGCCTGCGAACAGCTCTTTGCGGTACTGCTGCTTCTTCTCTGCGACTGTCTCTTCGCTGCGGCACTGATCCCAATCTACGTCTTTCTCTATGCTTAACCATCGCTTGCTGTCTGCGGCTGTCTCTTTGCTGGCGACTTTCGTTCTGGCGATAATTATTCTCTTGCAGACGTCTGGTCTCTATACGTGCCAGTCGGTCTCTTCTATTCTGTTTCCAGTTTTTCTGCTTTTTATCTAGTCTGGCCTGATTTTTAACCTGATTTATTTTCTGACCAAGAGTATTAAAAAGTTGATTTTCGTATGAGCCTACAGAAACACACAAACTATCATTAATCCCCTTGTTAGTTGTGTACCTGTTATTTCTTCCATCAATTTTCCATGAGGCTGAACCGTCAACATCTAATGTCAGGGATGTTTTTCTTTTACCAAGTCGTGTTAACTGGTAACTATATGTTGTTATTACATCTTCTGTAATCACCCTATCCCGTCTACTCTCATAAGTACCACAATCGAGGTCATGATCAAATTCTGAATATTTATCGACAACTAACTGGCCTTCTGCTTCATTAATGTAAACAAGATTGTATTCGTCTTCATCCACATTAATAAGAATCGCATCCCATACATCATTAAATTTTTCTGAATAGACAGTTCTTGTTCTTACATTATTGCTTAATTCTGGTGCAATATAGTTCGCTAACCTATTCCGAGAATTTGCATGCTCTCTTGATAAATCTACACCAAGTGCATTGCTGACCTGAAGCATAGATACAAGCATTAGTGTCGGTACAATTAATAGCTTTTTCACTAAATTCATCTTTTTACTCCTAAATAAAAAAGAATATCTCATCTAAATAATACAAATAATTTAATTTCATAATAACGGATTTATATCTATCGACTAAGATTGCTACAGATGGTCCCCGGTAACAGGGCGCCATGCATCGACTAAATGACCAAAATGTTTCACCTTTGCAGCGACCTCCGTTTTGTTTTCTTCATGAAGCAACCATTCCTGAACTTTTTCAGCTTCTTCATGTGTCAGTTCTTTATTTATGAAACACACAGGGCCTCTGCTAAAAGTAACATTAAAACTGGCCGTGTGATAAGAATCATCAAGCTTTGCTGCAATATCACGGTCGTGAGTTTTGACCAGTTCGATAATCGACTGTAACTCAGTTGGCAATAAATGTATTTCCGGCAGTGTAGACACGGTAATTACTCCTAAATTTCTGTTTATCAAAGATTATCATGATTCTCTGAAACAAACGTAAAACCACACAATATGAACATAATACTCAAATTACACGTCACAAGTGTTGTCAAAATTGCCTGATAGTGTATAAATAAGCACCTATTGTAAGGAAAATATTCGATATATAGCATAAAACCGAGCAATTTTAATATTGTTCCACGATGAGAATAATCAATACTATGTCAGAAGAAATTAACCGTCGCGTTGATAAACGCATTAATCAGCAAGAAGCATTAAAACTGAGCATTATCTTTTCTTCAGAGAACCCTGGATTGCTCGGTAAAACCTTAAAGGGTTCTACCATTGATATTTCTGCATCGGGTCTGCAAATTACTCTGGGAACGGCTTTGCCGCCCGACAGCACCATCGATATGTCGATCACGCTCAAAGATGATCCGGAGAAATACTTTCTATCTGGAAAAGTACGCTGGTGCCGTAATGCTGAAGACGAAGAAGGTATGTATCATGTAGGTATTGTTCTTCAGGACTTAATCAATACCGAAACAGACTACAAACGCTGGCGAAAAAGCTTTAAACAATAAAGGCTAAACACACAAAAACTATTTCCAGCGTTGATCTGGAAATAGTTTTTTTCACGTGGTGAACCTAATCAGGTTTAAGCGCGTGCTGCCCACTTCCAAGAAACACGATGGCCACAGCACAAAATAGATAAAAGCCCTGCAATTCAAGCCTCCAGCCACCATGTTGTGTCAGGCTGAAAATATCACCGCTGTGCGACAGAAAGATGGCAAATACCATATTAATGATAATAACCATGGCGCTGTAGCGCGTAAAAATACCCAGCACAATCAACGCTGGCGCGAGTAATTCTCCCAAATAGACGCCATTAGCCAGAATCGAAGGCAAACCGGAACTGGCCAGGTTACCTGCTATATATTCAACGATACTGGGACTCTGAAATTTTGACACGCCATGAAATAGCATCAAAACCCCCAGAGTTAGACGCAGAATCAATTTACCTAAGTCCTCATTTTCCAAAAAATCATTCATACTCATTCCCTCTTTATTTTTTTAGATATAAAACTCACTGTTAAAGATTAATATTTATTCACAAAAGCCGTGTCTTTGCTAATCATATCATCTATATTTATCACCTAACCAGTTAACAAAAGAATAATAAATAATGAGCAACGTCAGTTTACTTATGCCAAAAAATCAGCGTCCTGTCTGGATTGAAGGTCTGGATGAAATCGATAGCGATATCATCGATATGGTCGACATTCCTTTACTGGGTATGATCACAGCCGGTCAGCCGATTGAACGTGTCGAACAGAATGAGCGAGTTAAAGTCCCCGCCAATATGGTGCGTAAAAACACCTATGCACTGAAAGTCACTGGTCACTCTATGATTGATGACAACATTCAGGACGGCGACACGATTATCGTTGAAAAACGCGAGTGGGCTGAAAATGGACAGTCTGTGGTCGCGCTTATCAATGGTGAACAGGTTACACTGAAAAAATTCTATATCGAGGCTGATGGTATACGTCTGCAGCCTGCCAATCCGGAGATGGAAGCAATTCACCTCAGGAATGAAGAAGTGCAGGTTTTGGGTATAGTCACCGGTGTAATCAGAAATTTAGAAGCCTGATCACACCGTCTTTCACTTATGCTGGTTTTACTCTGAAAATACCGGCATCCACCGAAACCACGGCAACACGCTGACCTGCAGGTAAGCTTTCGACGCCCGTTGTCGTATCCAGCTCAATTTTCCAATCGACTCCTGAATAACGATGATTGCCTGTGTTCACCAGGCTAATATCATGTTGCAGGACAAACTCATAACCAATCAAATCACTGCTGTGACTCCGGGTTGGGGCATTATTATCCTGCAACTTACTCATCGGTTTCCATAACAGCACGCTAACAATACCGGTTGATATACCGCAGCCGGCGACGCCTGCTATCCAGGTTTCGGGCAGGATGCCCGCGCTCATCAACAAACCGGTCAGTAACGCGCCGATACCCGCGAACAGGAAGATGATGGTGCTAAAACCAAATATCAGCGCTTCTGACGCCAATAACAAAAAACCTAAAGCTATCCAGAAACCGGATTGGTGCATTTGAATATATTCGATCATGAAGCGCTTCCCTTATTCAGCGAATTAATAATCGTCATCGCCTCAGCCACAACATTGGCCGCACCGGTTTTCTCATCGCTGAGCAGGACCACAGAAGATTCTTTAGCAATAGCCGCTTTGGCAGCAATGGCCTGTGCAGCCAGATCCAGTTGAATCGCTTTCTGGCCTTTTTCCTCAATCGCAATATTACCGACCACTTCCAATGCTTTAGCTTTGGCATCGGCGACGGCAATAATCGCCTGAGCCTCACCCTCGGCACGCAGAATCTGCTCTTCCTTATCCGCCTGCGCTGCCAGTACGATAGCCGCTTTCTGGCCCTCAGCCACATTAATCGCCGACTGGCGTTCACCCTCTGATTCCAGAATCGACGCACGCTTTTCACGTTCGGCTTTCATCTGGCGCTCCATGGCCTCGAGCACGGTACGCGGGGGTTCGATATCCTTGATTTCATAACGCAGCACCTGCACACCCCAGGGGCCAGCGGCTTCATTAATCGAGGCCACAATATTGATATTCAAGACCTCACGTTCCTCGAAAGTCTTATCGAGTTCGATCTTGCCGATCTCGCTACGCATGGTGGTTTGCGCCAACTGGGTCACCGCGTAAACATAATTATCGACACCGTAAGAGGCCTTGTAGGGATCGAGCACCTTGAGGTACAAAACGCCATCAACTACCAGAGAAATGTTATCGCGGGTAATTGCTGCCTGACTGGGTACATCAAAGGCCTGCTCTTTCAGTGAACGGTCGTAGGCAATTTTATCGAAGAACGGCAGCAGAAAATTCAGCCCGGCAATCATGGTCTTGTTGTATTTACCAAACCGCTCAACCACGTAGGCGCGATTCTGCGGCACGAACTTGATCGAGGTTTTGGCTAATACAATCGCCAGAATCGCAAAGCCAACCCAAAAATTAAAAATCAGACCGAAAAGATCTTCCATACCATATCTCCATCATTATCTTGTTTAAATAACACCAAATTTGCGCCAAGAATAACGGAAACCCCTAGCTTTGTCATTGAATCTCACCATCGCGCTTGCATCTTTTGTCCACCCCCCCATAATACGCCTGCCCGTATTACCTTAATTACCCCATGAGCCAGAAAGCCCTACAACCCTATTTCCAGCAGCTGGAACTCTGCATGCTGAAAGACCGTCAGGGCTTTTTCAGACGGCTGCGCAAATTGCAGAAAAATAGCAAGGAACAGGGCTTTAACAAATCATTAGAAAAACTGGCGGCTGAGCTGGAACAATCCACCGGGCGGGCCAGGCTACGCCAGCAACAAAGTCCGGCACTCAGCTTTCCTGAAGAATTACCCATTAGCCAGAAGCGTGATGAAATTCTGGAAATAATCAAAGCCAATCAGGTCACCATTCTCTGTGGTGAAACTGGCTCGGGTAAAACCACGCAGTTACCTAAAATATGTTTGCAACTGGGTTTAGGCTCACGCGGTTTAATTGCTCACACCCAACCCCGGCGACTGGCTGCACGCTCGGTAGCCGCACGTATCGCCGAAGAGTTAAAAACTGAACTGGGTCAGCAGGTAGGTTTCAAGGTTCGCTTTAGCGACCAGACCAGCGAGAACAGTTATATTAAACTAATGACTGATGGTATTTTGCTGGCGGAATGTCATCACGATCCTTATCTAAATCAGTACGACACCATCATTATTGACGAAGCGCACGAACGCAGCCTCAATATTGATTTTCTTCTGGGTTATATAAAACAACTGATACAGAAGCGTCGTGACCTGAAAGTTATCATCACTTCAGCGACCATTGACCCCGAGCGTTTTTCAAAACACTTCAACGATGCACCCATCATCAACGTTTCCGGCCGCACTTACCCCGTTGAGGTTTTGTATCGCCCACTGCATAAATATGACGATGAAGAAGACAACGACTCCAAAGATATACAGCAGGGTATTGTTGATGCGGTGCAGGAAGTCACCAAAATAGATCGTGGCGATATTCTGGTTTTCCTATCTGGTGAGCGCGATATTCGCGAAACCACCGAGGCACTAAGAAAAGAAAATTTGCAGCGCACTGAAGTATTACCGCTATTGGCTCGCCTGTCAGCCAGTGAACAAAACAAGATTTTCAAAGGCTCCAGTCAACGCCGCATTATTCTTGCGACCAATGTGGCAGAGACATCTCTCACCGTACCCGGCATTAAATACGTTATCGATACCGGACTGGCACGCATTTCACGATACTCATGGCGCAGTAAAATTCAGCGCCTGCCGATTGAGAAAATATCACAGGCTTCGGCCAATCAACGCAAAGGACGTTGTGGCCGTATTTCAGAAGGCATATGCATTCGTCTATACGATGAGGCTGATTTCAACGCCCGCGCTGAATTCACCCCACCCGAAATTCAGAGGACTAATCTGGCGGCGGTTATTTTGCAGATGGAAAATCTGCAGCTGGGACATATCGATGACTTTCCTTTTGTCGAAGCGCCCGATGACCGTTTAGTCAGCGATGGTTACAAACTGCTGTTCGAACTGGGCGCCATCAACAAAAAACACCAGCTCACGGCTATTGGCAAAAAACTGGCACGACTGCCTATCGATCCCAAACTGGGTCGCATGTTGATTGAAGCTGACAAAGAATCTTCGCTCAATGAAGTATTAATCATTATTTCAGCACTGGCGACACAGGACCCCAGAGAGCGGCCCATGTCGAAACAACAGGCCGCCGACCAGAAACATCAGCCATGGAAAGATATAAAATCTGATTTCATTTTTTATCTCAATCTCTGGGATGAATTTCATGCCCAGAAAAAACTGCTCTCCAGCAACCAGCTACGCAAATGGTGCAAACAAAACTTCCTGTCATGGATGCGTATTCGCGAATGGATCGACACGCACCGGCAAATCAAAAAAATGTTGCTGGAATTAAACATCCGCCACAACAAAAATGCGGCCGACTACGATGCTATACATCGCGCCCTGTTAACCGGGCTGCTCGGTAATTTGGGTTTAAAGGATGACAACAAGGAATATCTGGGTGCGCGTAATAAAAAGTTTCATATTTTCCCGGGCTCAGGTTTATTTAAAAGCGCGCCAAAGTGGATCATGGCAGCTGAGATTGTTGAGACCTCCCGTGTCTACGCACGTACCAATGCAAAAATAGAACCCGAATGGATCGAGCAGAAAGCTGGGCATTTAATAAAACGCAGTTACAGCAACCCACACTGGGAAAAGAAACCCGCACAGGTGGTTGCCTCAGAACAGACCAGTTTTTATGGCCTGATTATCAATCCCGATAAGAACGTTAATTTCGGAAAGATCGACCCCAAACTATCACGTGAAATTTTTATTCAATCCGCACTGGTGCAACAGGACTTCAACTGCAAAGCTGAATTTTTTATTCATAATCAGAAACTGATCGCACAGCTAGAAAAACTCGAAGCCAAATCACGCCGTCAGGATATCCTGGTCGATGATGTCATCCTGTTCAAGTTTTACGATGAACAGATTCCCGAGCATATTCACAACGGTGTTTTGTTCGAAACCTGGCTGAAGCAGTGCAGCAAAGATGATCCCGAAGCATTAAAACGCCTGCTGCTCACCAGGGAAAACCTGATGCAGCAGGATGCCAGCCACATCAGCAGTGAGCAGTTCCCTGACCATCTCAACATGAACGGCATCAGCTACCCGCTCGACTACCACTTTGACCTCAACCACCAGCGCGATGGCATCACCCTGATCACACCACTGGCTGCATTACAGGCCATCAACGCACAATATTGCGAATGGCTGGTGCCCGGTATGCTGCGCGAGAAAATAATTGCCCTGATCCGCTCACTGCCAAAATCCATCCGGCGCAATTTTGTGCCCGCGCCCAATTTCGCCGACGCCTGCATGGAGGCACTGGAGACATCTAACTCACCGCTCACTACCGCGATGAGCAAACAGCTTAAAAAAATGACGGGCGTGGAAATACCTTACGATGCCTGGCGCACAGAACTCATCGATAGCCATCTGTTTATGAATTTTCGAATTATTGATAACAGGGGAAAAACCATCGAAGAAGGCCGCGACCTGCCCGCATTAAAAGAGCAGCTAGCTGGTGGAGATATTTTAAATCACAGTGGCGACCAGATCACACCTGATTCGCAGGACATAAGCCAGAGCGCAAAAAAAACCGCCCATGAAGTGGAACAGGATGAGGTCGGTGCAGAGGCCATTGACCTGCTCGGACAGACATTCGAGATCAAACAACACGGCCTGAAATTAAATACCTACCCTGCACTGGTAAAAAAAGGCAAACAAGTTTCTGTTCGCCTGCTCAATTCAAAACCACAGGCTGAAGAAGAAACAACAAAAGGCCTGAGACAATTATTCATCAATGCCCTGCCCGCACAGATCAAGCACCTGAAAAATAATATTCCAGATATCCAGAAACTGTGTCTCAAATACACCGACCTTGGTCGCTGTGATGAACTGAAACTCGACATCATCCATGTCGTCATTGACCAGTGCTTTATGCAAACCACAATAAAGACCCAGGATGAATTTAAAACAGCACTCGAAGCGGGACGTGGCGACTTGATGGACACCGCCACCGAATGGTGCAAGCTACTTTCAAACATCCTCGATCAATATAAAGTCATAAAGAAAACCCTGAAAAACCCACCACTCTCTCTACTCGATATTGTCACCGACGTACAAAATCAACTGGCTTACTTATTTCCGGATCACTTTTTAACCAAAATTGATAAGCAGCATCTCAAGCACTATCCACGTTATCTAACCGCCATCAACAAACGCATGGAAAAAGCACCGGGTGATATTAACCGCGACCGCCAGCATCGTTTACAGGTTTCTAATTTATGGGAAGCGTACCTAAAACGACACAACACACTTGAGAAGCAGCATATAGTTTCTGAGCAACTGGAAAACTACCGCTGGATGCTGGAAGAATATCGTGTGTCATTGTTTGCGCAGGAATTGAAAACGCAATATCCTGTTTCTGAAAAAAGGCTGAAGAGTTATTGGAGTGGGATTGAGGATGGGTGACAATCCGACTTTCTGCCTATCCCCTTTAGGTAATTACTCAAATCATCACTAGAAATCAACTGTAACCGCGTCTCTGCGAAGCTTTTAATGCAAGATTCAACACGACTTACATACCATTTACGCACATTCTCAGGCACACCGTAATCGACTGTTTTTGCTATGTATTTGTCCCAGTAACGGGCAATTGCATCATCCATAATTGTTAATTCCTTGTATGAAGTAATTATTTCCTGTAAAACAAGTTAATAATTTAAACAAGGCAGTAAATCGTCAAGGGATAGACAGAAATCTACCTATCCCCGAAAAACCGGTCTTCTGTCTAATACACTGTTATGTGAAAAAGGAATTAGCGTGAACGAACACAGAGATGCTAGTAATCGACTTACGTTCGACTTTGATAGAATTGAATCACGCTCATATTCAAAAATAACAAAAGCCGTAGTAAGCCATTTTAAGTTGGTGCCTGACAATAAATTAACTGAAGGACTGGATGAAATATTTCAAGATTATAAATCGGGTGATTCAGTTGTAGGGCTAGAGTGGGATAATTGGTCAGGCTATATAGTAAATGCAAAAAACACTAAATCTGAACAACTAGTAAAAGAAATAGCAGCTTTTATTAATGAAAACTACGAAAAAAGCACATAACAAGGCGCTTAAGCGGGACAAACAAAAGGCTAGCGCCTTTTGTTTCCCCCTTAGCTTAATCGTTAGCCTTCAAGGAAATTAATATGGCTTTAACAATAGGAGCAATATTGTACTTAACTTATGGAGTCATATTTCTCTCGTTATCTTTTACTGACTATGCATCAAATACTGCTTTTATCGTAGTGGCTGTTATATTCTCTTTATTATATTTTTCGTTTGGCTATGCCGCTTTGAAAGTCCGCACTAATTCCTTTTCTAAGAAACAAACTTTTGTAATAGTAACTGGAATATTTTGGGGAGCTGTTACTGGTATTGGCGGATGGGAAGCGGGTCTTGTTCTCAGTCCTCCTCTTTTGTCATCTTTATATGGTATAAAAGACATCTGGTGGAAGCCGTATAGTGGCTAACAAATCAATCAAGTTCGCCCACAAAAGGCGTGGGCTGGGACTAGGCGATAAAACCCGCCTAGCCCCTTATTTCAAACGTTAAGCAGTTAAATCACCTCATTCGGAGTAAATAATTATGCCAAGAACACCAAGATGGACTAAGGGAAAAGTACAAAATGGTGTCATCGAATTTAAATTAACTTCATGGAAATATTTCTCTGATTTCATAAATCAAATATTACTTGATTACACAACTTACATATTTAGAGGTCACTCTGAAATCAAGTGGAAATTGGAACCAACATTAGATCGGATAATTAAGAGGCCAGAGTCGCCGAAAAGAGAGGCACACTTAAATGCCTTTAGATACGAAACAAGAGGAAGAAGAGGCTCTAATCCACCGGGAATGAATTCCGCGAATGACTGGTGGGCTTTGGGGCAGCATCATGGTCTACATACTCCGTTATTAGATTGGACAGAATCACCATTTGTAGCTCTTTATTTTGCAGCATCGGAAGCACATAAATCCAAATCAAGAAACCTGACAGTTTTCGCTCTTTCACAAGATTCAATTGGGTATTTAAATGACATTATTAACGATGATGATGAAATCGAACTTGTAAACAATCTTAAGCCAACAGTTAAGATTGTACGCCCACAAAGTGATGAAAACAGCCGGCTAGTTAGTCAGCGTGGGCTATTTACTAGAGGACCGAATAATATTGATTTAGAAACTTGGGTTAGAGAATATGATGATGAAAAAATTGGTTATTCTCTAATAAAGATATCTTTGCCATCTACAGGTATTCAAGATTGTCTACGTTATTTAAATCGTATGAATATAAATCATTCAACACTTTTCCCCGACCTCACTGGAGCATCAGAGCACTGCAATAAACATCTGACAATAAATAAGTATTAAAATGCTTAACAAATCAGTCAAGCAGACGGTCTAACCAAATATGTGTTTCCTGAAATATAATCATGCCGCTGCTTACCTCAAACGTTAGGTTTATGAAAAAAACCATCATTACAATAATTACATGGGCATTACTAATTTTACTTACAAGTGAAATTACTCGCTTATCTTTCAATCAAATATATTTTCCATTTATAGATCCTGAAAATACTTCATATGATGAAGGGCCTATACCTTATCTAATGCTTTTATCAATTTATATTATTTCGTTTTCATTAGCAGGCTATATTATGTCATGGCAAATGAAAGATTTTGAAAAATCAATAAGTATTTCAATGTCTATAGGTGTTGTTTGGTTGGCATTAGAAGCCACCTTTTATGTGCCCGTATTTTTTCTTATGCCTAATCACCCACTTATGCACGACTATATATTTACATTTATAGGAGCTTTAACCCCACCTCTGTTTTGTTCATTTGGTAGCTATTTATACTGTAAACGTATCTTTAAAAAAGATAGCGCTTCTTAACAAAATGAAAAACAAACCTAACAAATCAATCAAGTTCGCCCACAAAACAACCTGTGGGCTGGGACTCGGCATAAAGCGCCGAGCCCCTTATTTCAAACGTTATGAGTTCAAAGGAAATGATTAAGAGCATAATTTCAAAATTATTTGGCAACAACACAAATCAATATACACCTTTACTCACAGGCAAAGTAAGGCCGCCAAATGTGCCTAATAACTGGATTGGAACAGCCTTGCCACAAAACCAAGGTTGGGCATGGACTAATCCAGAAAACCGCGGCGACTGCGTACGAATATACGCGGGAGATGAGCCATTTGTGGTAGTAACTCAAGATGGTATGGTTATAGGCAGAGATGGTAAGCCAACTGGAGAGCGGATAGATGACTAAGGCGATGACTCATAACAAATCGTTCGTGTGGGACGCTCCGCTTCGCTACGCCGCCCCACAACTCAAACGTTAGGTTATAAAAAATGGATGTTACATTTATAGTTGGGGCGTTATTCATATTTAGCATTTTATATACAATTGTAATTCTTATAATTAGGCTGCGACATAAACCAACGCCAGAAAGGCTTATTAAAGATATAGATCGCCAGATAGTTGCTAACACTGTTCCAGCGTACATGTTAATTGAAAGGCTTGAAGAAGCGCTAAAGGAAGAATATCCTGACCATCCTTTATTAATACAAAAAATACATGAACTAAAAACTACAGCCCCGCCAAGCCAACAAAGTCATAAATTACTTTTTGGCATATTATCTATTGGTATCGGCCTATTAGGTTTAATTCAGCTGTACTTCTATTTTATAGGTCAGGCTAATTTATATGGTTTTGTTCTTGGTGTTGCTTTTATTATCGGCTCTTATTTAATTTACAGGCAATACAGGGTGCTTTAGTATGTATATCAAACAAAAAAACCTAACAAATAAATCAAGCCGGACGGTGATAAAGCGAGTGGCTTCGGATACATCCAGTGCCGCCGCTTATTAAAAACGTTAGGGGAATAATTCACATGGAAATTACTGCTAATCTAATTCGTGGCAAATATGGGCTAGCTAAAACATTTTGGCTACTTTGGTTTTTCCCATCAATTTTGTTCGGCATTCTGCTAGATCCTGAGATATATTTTCCTTTCATTATTTCTCTTAACCAAAAAAGTTACTATTTAGCAATGTCTTTTTCTTTTTTCATACCTGTCTTGTTTTATCTTTTCAATATCGTTATGGCAGTTGCTAACTGGAATGCAGCCAATCATTATGAAGGTTTTAAAGCATGGCCATTATTAACCAAAGTCTATATAGTCATATCATTACTAGCTCTTAGCTATGGCACATATATTGCCTTTGCTTAAATGGTACATTATGCAAATTACTAATAAACCCCTAACATGGCGCTCAAGTTCGCCACAAAAAACGTGGCAGGACTCGGCATAAAGCGCCGAGCCTCTTAGCTAGAACGTTAG
>Ga0224506_10000409_pt1 | contig 37886 bp, 38 predicted proteins | sample SF_Jan12_sed_USG_2_FD_169108 | JGI IMG/M metagenome (GOLD analysis project Ga0224506, IMG submission 169108) | Sediment microbial communities from San Francisco Bay, California, United States - SF_Jan12_sed_USGS_8_1 | ecosystem: Environmental > Aquatic > Marine > Sediment | place: USA... | reverse complement strand
TGACAATATTTTCAGGCTACCGAATATTTTTGGCAGTAATGCTATTTGTGGCGTTTTATTTTCGGCTACCGCCAGAATTTTTAGGCGAATCAGACCCTCATTTATATAGCCGTACTAGCCAGTTTTATTTGCTAGTAGCTGTGGTATTGATGATCTTCACTTCTAAGCAGTGGGGTGACTTTGGGCTACAGACTACGATCCAGTTAATCATTGATATTGTAGTTATTACTTTGATCATCCATGCGAGTGGTGGATTAAAGACAGGCCTTGGTTCTTTATTAGTGGTTGTGGTGGTGATTGGCAGTGCGATGATTCCAGGGCGTATTGCAGCTTTTATTGCTGCTATTGCGACCTTATCAGTGCTGCTTGAAGTGGGGTATTCCCAAATTTCCGGTGATAATGTTACAAAATATAGTCATGCGGGCATGCTTGGAGCGACCTTTTTTGCGACCGCTATTCTGACGCAAATATTGGCTAAAAAAATTCATGTCAGCCAAAACCTTGCAGAGCAAAGAGCAGAAGATGTTGCCAAGCTGGCGATGCTTAATGAACATATTATTAGTCGAATGCAGATGGGAGTACTGGTTGTTGAATCATCAGGAAGAATAAGGATGAGTAATCAATCAGCCCGTACATTATTAGGAATTAGTAATGTTGAATCGGGTGAAACACTGAAACAATGGGTGCCTGAACTGGCACAACAGCTTTGGTTATGGAAACAGCATCAAAGCAATGCCTTTCGACCGTTTCAGGCACAAGCTGATTTGCCCGAGGTGCTTGCAGGAGCAATGTCACTGGATAGTGGGGAAACAGTCCTCTATATAGAAAATACCTCAGCAATGGCACAACAGGCACAGCAATTAAAACTGGCATCATTAGGACGATTGACGGCCAGTATTGCACATGAAATTCGCAATCCCTTAGGGGCAATTAGTCATGCTGGTGAATTATTGGAAGAAATCGGAAATGGGGACCAAAATGCAACCAAGTTGACGGGGATGATTCAGCATCATAGTGCAAGGGTAAACAGCATTATCGAAACGATTTTACACATGAGCAGACGCAAAACAACTGAAGCCGCAGTGGTAATGTTAGCAACCTGGATGGAGAAATTTGTTGATGAATTCTGTGAATATAAGCAGATAGAACGGAATGAGATCAACTTACATGTCACTGCGCCACTGGCAAAAGTATTTATTGATTCAGAACAGTTGCATCAAGTTGTCTGGAATCTGATGGAAAATGCATGGCATTTCTCTGATCCACTTCAAGCATTACCTCGTGTTGAGATAAAATTATCACTACAGGATAACGCGGTGGTTATTGATGTGATCGATAATGGCCCTGGGGTGTCAGATTCGGCTCTGCAGCAGTTGTTCGAACCCTTTTATTCACAACGTAAAGGTGGCACTGGTTTAGGGTTATACTTAGCTCGTGAATTATGTCAGGCTAATGGAGCACGATTGAACTACATATCGAGTAAACAGGAACCGTGTTGTTTTCGCATCCACTTTCCATTGATGAAAAAAGAGAACTTGCAATGAATCCACAAGCCTTAGTGATCGATGATGAGCCGGATATCCTCGAATTATTATCGATGACATTGTCAGGTATGTCTATTGATTGTGTGGCTGTGGAAAATCTTGCTCAGGCCGAGCAAGCGCTTAAACAACAGGATTTTGACTTTTGTCTAACAGACATGCATTTGCCTGATGGTGACGGACTGGATTTTGTTAAAGAGTTACAGCAACAGAAACCAAATATGCCCGTTGCTGTTATAACTGCTTATGGCAGCATGGATTTGGCTGTACAGGCCTTAAAATCAGGCGCTTTTGATTTTGTTTCAAAGCCCGTTAAATTGCGGGTGTTACGTGATTTAGTCACTACAGCTCTTAAATTGTTGCCAGTAAAACCAGTCGATTCTGAACGTCGTTCACGTGAACGTATACTGGGTGAAACAGAAGTAATGCGTGCATTACGTGGAAAAATCACTAAATTAGCGCGCAGCCAGGCACCTGTTTATATCAGTGGTGAATCTGGAACGGGTAAAGAGTTAGTAGCGAGATTGATACATGAGTTGGGTGTCCATGCGGACAAACCTTTTGTTCCAATTAACTGCGGTGCAATTCCAACAGAGTTGGTGGAAAGCGAGTTTTTTGGACACAAAAAAGGTGCCTTTACAGGTGCCATCGCCGACAAAGAAGGGTTGTTTCAGACTGCGCATGGCGGTACCCTTTTTTTAGATGAGGTGGCTGATTTACCTCTGATGATGCAGGTGAAGCTTCTAAGAGCGATTCAGGAGAGAGCCATTCGACCTGTCGGTAGCCATGAAGAGTTGACCGTTGATGTGCGAATTTTATGTGCCACACATAAAAATCTAGCGGAATCTGTTAAGCAAGGGATGTTCCGTGAGGATTTGTTTTATCGCCTTAATGTTATTGAATTGAAGGTGCCTCCTTTACGCGAGCGTACAGAAGATATCCCACAACTGGCAGAACATATATTGCGACAATTGGCAGAAAAAAATGGCATACAGGTTCCAAGTTTGGCGAAAGATGCTATGGCTGCTCTGCAGCAGTACTCATTTCCAGGCAACGTCCGTGAATTGGAAAATATTCTAGAGCGAGCTTTGACTTGGAATGATGACGGTGAAATATCGGCAGAAGATTTGTTGTTGCCAGAGCTTAAACAATCAAAAGGGATTAATGAACCACAAATTACCGTATTATCAACTACTGATCTGGGATCGCAACTTGAAGATCAAGAGCGACAACTTATTACTGAGGCACTAGAATCAACACGTTGGAATAAAACGGCTGCCGCTAAAAAACTTGGAATCACATTTAGAGCATTACGTTACAAATTGAAAAAGTTGAATCTAGAATAGTCTGGAACGTATAACATATTGATTAGATGAAGGATATTGCATGATGGGATCGACATCACAACAACCAGATCTGGATTGGAGCCAGATTAGAGAAACCATAAGGATGATGAATCTTGCCGTGGCTCAGATAGAAGTATCAATGAAAGATGGAGATGAGTCTGTCGATGCTTTAACCGATGCTTTTACAACTATGGCTGCACGCGTTCAGGTCATTGAAAAGTTGGTAAAAGCTAAAGATGACGCACAAGATGACGATTCAGCTACTATCGTGGAGCAGTGCGAAGTTGTACACCATGAAATGCAGCATGCAATTGTGGCATTCCAGTTTTACGATAAGCTGACACAACGATTGAGCCATGTCTCCCATACTTTAGATGCATTGTCGGAACTGGTCGGTGATCACACCCGTCTTTTTAACCCTATGGAATGGACCTTGCTTCAAGAGAAAATTAAATCTAAATACACGATGCCAGCAGAACATAATATGTTTGAGCTGATCATGAAAGGTGAGATGAGTATAGATGAAATACTGAAATTATCATCGTCAGAACCCGCTCCTGATGATGATATTGAATTGTTCTAATTTAAAGCGCACTAAGATGTAGGTTGAAAGTAAACGGTAATGGCTCTCAGTTTTGTTATTAATAAGTAAATTTTAATGCCGTTTTTGAACAGTTTGCTCCTGCCTTAATCGCTCTATTGAGGTGTTTATTAGCGGTAGTTAGAAATGCTTGCGGACCTTTACAATTATTGGACTCAGGTGTACATGTGGCATGCCCGATGCTTATAGTCACCAGCTCGGATATCGGAGATGATTCGTGTGGTATTTCCAAATTGGCAATTGCTAGGTGACATTTTTTAGCAAACTGTTCTGCCTGCTTGAAATTCATATCATTAGCCAGAAACATAAAGCGGTGCATTCCTAATTGTGCAATAAAGTCGGACTGTCTGCGTAAAGTTGCATTGAGTGCTGATGCAACAGCATGAAGACAGTTTCCTGCCTTACTTTGACCATAGGTTTCGGTAAAAGATGAGAATTCATCTATCTCAATGACAAATAATGACAAAGGCAAATGATTTCTAGAAGATAAGCCCCAGTCGATCATTAACTGTTCATTAAAGTAGTTAAGACTTTTTACAAATGAAGAAGGTAAGTTGACTAAGTCAAGCATAATGATATGTAGCTAACGGCATGAATTGAGTAATGTCCTTATTTGCTATTAGATTGGCTGATTTTAGATTGTCATGAACAAAAAAGGCTTAGTACTAATTAGATTAGACCTAAATGTCAACGTGGTCAAATTTACGAGTTGTATGTTTAATCAGACACACTAACGTTAATGTTGCTTCCAATACGTTCATTGAGTTGCGGAGCAGACTGAAATAATCATGATCAGAAGATTAATTTATATTAATGAGATTTTACGTATAAATTGTAGTGTTTTATTAGCCTTTATATTAATATTAATTTCTGTCTTCTGATTTTATAACTATGCACAACATCTATAATGAAATTTTATTTCAAAATGCGCCGGATGGCATTTTGATCCACGATGAGCACGGAGTTATCTATAAGGTTAATAACGCTTCATTGACCAATCTTGGCTATAACGAACAAGAAATTCAGTCTTTGACTATCTTTGACATTGAAATAGGGGCGAATCGGGAACAATTACTAGCCTTATGGCAATCATGCAGTATTGACGTGCCAGTATCAGTGAATGGCACTCAACGGCGTAAGGATGGTTCAACTTTTCCAGTTGAGGTGAATATAAGTAGTTATTTTTTTGAAGACAAAAAATATTTGTTGGCCATTGCACGGGATGTATCACAGCGAAAACAAGTAGAAGATGAGCTACAGCTTTATAGCTCAATGATTGAATCTACTTCTGACCCTATGTATGTAATAGATAGTGAAACGTCACGCATGCTTTATGTGAATGAGGCTGCCGTTAAACATTATGGTGTACCACGAGAAGAAATTTTGACATGGCGAATTCCTGACTGGGATCCTAATTTTGTAGAGCAAGATTTACGACCGCACATAGAAGAAATCAGAAATAATCCAGGCACTATTATAGAATCTCAGCACAAGGTGCATGGGAGCAGAATCGTTCCTGTTGAAGTATCACTGAATGTGACTGAGTACAAAGGTAGAACCTGTCATTTTGGATTTATTCATAATATCAGCGAACGTAAGAAAGCTGAGGAAAAACAGGCGGAAATTAATCAACAATTAAAATACCATGCGGACCAGTTGGCATTTCAAAAGCAGGCATTGGATGAGCATGCCATTGTCAGTATTGCCGATGTAAAAGGCAATATCATTTATGTGAATGAAAAATTTGAAAACATCACCCAATACTCTGAAGAAGAAGTGCTAGGTAAAAATCATCGGATATTGAAATCAGACTTTCATTCAGACGATTTTTACAAAGAAATGTTGAAAACCATAGCTAATGGGAAAACATGGCAAGGTGAAATCAAAAACAAAGCTAAAGATGGAACAGACTACTGGGTTAAATCAACTATCGTACCGCTATTAAATGAAAAAGGTAAACCAGAACAGTACATTGCTATTCGTACCGATATTAGTTACATCAAAGATCTTGAAGGTCAGCAAGAAAAAATTAATCAAGACTTGTTAAAAGCCAAGGAAATTGCTGAAAAAGAAAAAGAGATGGCCGAAAAAGCAAATCAGGCTAAATCTGAATTCCTATCATCAATGAGCCATGAATTAAGAACCCCTCTTAATGCAATTTTTGGATTTTCCCAATTATTAGAAAGTGACTCTGAAACACCGTTAACGATGGATCAAAAAGAGAGTGTCGATCATATTTTGTCGGGTGCAAGACACTTACTCACGTTGATTAATGAAGTATTGGAACTGTCAGTTATAGAATCGGGCCATCTCCAACTATCCATGGAACCTGTACAGGTTAATAACATAATCAATGAATCAGTAACCCTGCTGAACTCACTCGCGGAAAAAACGAATATTGAACTACATGTTTTGTCTGATTCGGCTGTTTTAGTGCACGCTGACAACACAAAGCTAAAACAAGTGCTATTAAACCTTGTCAGTAATGCTATTAAATATAATAAAAAAGGTGGTTCAGTCTCAATAGAGTCTCATGTCACTGAAAATAAAAGTGTAAAAATAAACATTAGCGATACAGGTATTGGAATATCAGAGGCTAACCAACAAAAGGTGTTCAGCCCATTTAATCGATTTGGACAAGAACTCTCATCGATTGAAGGAACAGGAATCGGCTTACTGGTGACCAAAGATCTGGTTGAATTAATGGGGGGAAGTATTGGTTTTGAGAGCAAAGAAAATAGAGGAAGTACTTTCTGGATTGAACTACCTTTAACTGAACAGGATAGTAGACTTCAATCTACATTATCTACTACGGATGCTGTTAAAACTTCAGGAAATGGGAGAGAAGAAGGTGTAACAGTCACTAAGCGAGTTCTTTATGTGGAGGATAACCCAGCAAATCGACAATTAATGGACGCGTACTTTTTACGGCATAAAGATATCATATTGTATACTGCTGAAACAGGGGAATTGGCCTGGGATATGATGTCAGAGTATGATTTTGATCTTGTTTTGATGGATATCCATTTGCCGGGTATGGATGGAAAAGAATTGACTAGGTACATTAAGAATAAGCCTGAGTATGAACATATGCCAATCATTGCGGTCACTGCAGCTGCCATGGCTCATGATATCGAATCAGCAGAGGACTTATTTGCTAGTTATATAACCAAACCCATAGATTTTTCTGATTTGGATGAACAGATTAAAAAACACCTACCTGTTGGGTGATCATTAAATGATTGATATTGATAGCGGACAGGAACAAATAAAACATTATTCTGGATTTATCATGAATGGTTCCAACATGAGTCCAGCCATTAATAACGGTGATCACATCGTTGTTGATCTACAACAGAGAGCAATCATAAGTGGTGAGATTTATATGATTGGCTATAAGCAGTCCAACGTTGTTTGCAGACTGTTATTAGAACTTGAAACTGTGACATTACTTTTTGATGGTAATGAGCAGACACTTGATGAGTCGATATACAACATCAATATAATTGGTCGTGTAATTGAAGTAAAAGCACTATAAATCCACATTTATGCCAGAGAAAGTTAAGTTATTCTACTAGGATAGTTTGTTGACCATTGCAATTAAATCATCATGAAAAATAGGTTTAGTGAAAGAGGCAGATGCGCCTAGTTTTTCTGAAATTCTTAAATACAGTTTATCACTTGATATAGTTATAACGGGCAATTCAGAGTAATTTTCTCTGATGATCTTTAGGAGCTCTATGCCATCAATATCTGGCATTAGTATATCGAGTATCACGATATCAGGGCTATTCTTTTCAATGAGCTGGGCTGCTAGTGAGCTATCCGTACTTGTAATAACTTCATAGCCGTTATTTTTTAGTACTTCCTCTAGAACTATCACAGTGACGCGTTGGTCATCAATTACAAGTACTTTTTTAGCCATCGCCTTAGACTTTCCTTATCTAATTTTAGGTGTTTCACATAATTTAAATAATACTATGAATTACTGGGGAATAACATGATGATGTTTTCCGACCCAAGAAAAAAAGCCCCAGAAGCGATAAACATCTGAGGCTTTATACTCGGCTCCCCGACCTAGACTTAAGCCAGGGATGTGTTGTCGTAAAGCAGCGCCTCTTCCCAATCTTCACTTTTATATCCCCCAAAATAAACATAATGAACAAGTACGCACTGCTCATGCTAGATATGAAGATGTGTGTGGAAATAGTGGTATATTCAACTTAGTTATAGCTAAAGATGGAAATTAAGAAAAATCAGGAAGTTATTATGGCTCAAATAATAATCATATATTTCTTTATCGCATATTTTGCTAGCTGGTGGCCATTTAGTTCTGATGAATGGGAGGGTTTCGTATATCCAAATAGAGCTGATCTTACGGTTCATCGGAATATAGGTATTTACGACTCTATTGAGGGTTGTCGTGACGCGGCTATTTTGAAATTAGAAGACCTCAATGCCTTAAAAAAGGCGACTATGAGTGTGGTCTTAATTGTGAAGAGCGCAGTGGGTACGGAAGCATAATGATTTGTGAAGAAACCAAGCGTTAATCTAAAGGGAAAGAAATATCACACATACATAAGGTGGTGTTATGTTACTAGTAAGGTTATTCGTGATAGTCGTTACCGCATTATTTTTTATTGCCAATACCTCTTCTTTTGAAAAGACATCATTTAGATCTGGCAATGGATTGATTGAAATAGGTATGGATATAAAGCAGATCAAAAAAAGATGTGGTCGGCAAGTGACTGCCAGATGAAATAAGAACCAAGGTTCAGAACTATAAAACACCCAGAGACATAGCCTTTTTTATAAAGATTTTCCACCAACAGCGAATACATATCAGTATTGGCTTTATCGAAACTACGGAAAATTTGATATTTGGTTAACATTTAAGAAATGGAGTTATCCAGTATATTGGTGAAGGCGAAAGGGCTGGACAATAAAAAACCCGCCGTAGCGGGTTTAATATATTTATGGTTATACCTACTTTACACAACTAGGTTTATATTGTTGCCAGTACGACTATTTGGTTGAGCGGGAACAGCAGCAGATTGAATGAGTTTTAATGAGCCTACGCCTTCGGCTACCATTTGGTCGAGAGCTTTACTCAGAGTCGCACTTTCTTGTGTTCGAATAGATTGCTGTGCTGAAATTGCTGATGATACTTGTGGTATTCCAGATATATTCATAATTGTACTCCTGACAAATTTTGTACAAATTATAAAACAAGCTAATAATGAAAACTGATAACTAAGTCACATTATAGAGTTGATTTGACATGACAATCATAAAAATACTCCCTTGAAAGTATTATATTGAGGGTATTTCGCACCGCACTGTTTTCCTAGCCACAGAAATGTCTGACATATGTCTTTTGTTTTCTATATGAGAAGGTAAGCATCACTAGTGGTTTACTATGTATTTTACTGGTGTGGACAGCTTGGACAGTATCTATTCTTAATGTCGAAGATTGGCTGTCTTATCAGTTTGAGAGTTACATCAATAAAAAAGCCCCAGAAGCGATAAACTTCTGAGGCTTTATATTCATTGGCTCCCCGAGCTGGACTCGAACCAGCGACCCAATGATTAACAGTCATTTGCTCTACCAACTGAGCTATCGGGGAACAGAAAGGTGGCTATGATAGTGATTTGACCTTGCTTGGTCAAGCGCTATCTTGGATTTATTTAAGCAATAAACTCTGCGATGCGTTTTAAAGCACTTTCAAGATTCTGTTCGCTAGTCGCAATAGACAATCTAATGTGGTTTTTCAGTCCAAATGCCGTACCTGGAACAACAGCCACACCTTTATCAACTAATAATGCTTCAGAAAAATCAAGATCATCATTTAGCTCTGGCATGCGTTCTAATGCTTTGCTAATGTTAGGAAAAACATAAAAAGTACCGTCGGACTCAAGAGATTCAATTCCGTCCATCGCATTCAAGCTGTTCACTACATAGTCATGCCGTTTTTTAAACTCGGTCAACATATCCTGAATACATTGTTGATCACCATTGAGCGCCTCTACAGCAGCAACTTGTGATATGGATGTAGGGTTAGAGGTGCTTTGAGACTGAATTTTTTTCATGGCCGCGATTAAGTTTGCTGGACCTGCAGCATAGCCAATACGCCAGCCTGTCATTGAGTAGGCTTTTGATACGCCATTTAAAACGATGGTGCGATCATATAAATCAGGGCAAGCCATAACTATGTTATGAAAGCCTTCTTCAGCCCAGTAAATATGTTCATACATATCATCAGTAGCAATCAATATTTGAGGATGTTTGCGTAATACTTCACCCAGAGCAGCAAGTTCGGCTTTACTGTATGCTTTGCCTGACGGATTTGAGGGACTGTTAATTACAAATAAGCGAGTTTTATCAGTAATTTCAGCTTCAAGTTGCTCCGGCGTTATTTTGAAATTGTGTTGTTGACTGGCTTCAATAATAACCGGCACACCTTCAGCCAGTAGCACCATGTCGGGATAAGATACCCAGTACGGCGCGGGAATAATAACCTCATCGCCTTTGTCTAATAAAGCCTGACTCAGATTAAAAAAGCTCTGTTTACCACCGACTGAAACCAGAATCTGGTTAGCCTGATATTCAAGCCCATTATCACGAGATAATTTGTCAATGACCGCTTGTTTTAATTCTGTTGTGCCATCAACAGCGGTGTACTTGGTAAAGCCATTATTGATGGCAGCAATGGCAGCTTGTTTAATGTGTTCAGGGGTGTCGAAATCAGGTTCGCCTGCACCCAGACCGATAATGTCTTTACCTTCTGCTTTTAGTGCTGCTGCGCGCGCGGTAATGGCAAGAGTAGGGGATGGTTTAATACTTTGAACACGTTGTGAGAGCTTGATATCCAAAATCTTTCCTTCTATAAAACACAAATCATTGAAATGTCGGTTAATATACGCCAAACCTGAACGATGCAGAAGATGTATGAATAAACAATTTGAACTGGTCAGCGAGTTTTCTCCCGCTGGTGATCAACCGACTGCGATTAAAGCGTTGGTTGAAGGCTTGAACAATGGGGAAATGTGGCAGACCCTACTTGGCGTGACCGGATCGGGAAAAACCTTCACTATCGCTAATGTTGCGCAAGCCGTCCAGCGTCCGATGATGATTCTGGCCCCGAATAAAACATTGGCGGCACAACTGTACAGTGAGATGAAGGATTTTTTCCCCAACAATGCTGTGGAATATTTCGTTTCGTACTACGATTATTATCAGCCGGAAGCGTATGTGCCTTCCTCGGATACCTTTATAGATAAAGATGCGTCCGTAAACGAGCAAATTGAACAAATGCGATTGTCCGCCACCAAAGCGATGTTAGAGCGACGTGATGCCATCATTGTGTCTAGTGTGTCGTGCATCTATGGTTTGGGTGATAAAGACTCCTATCTGGAAATGGTGTTGCATCTGGTGCAGGGCGATATGATCAACCAGCGCGATATTTTGCGGCGCCTCACTGAGCTGCAATATAAACGTAATGATATTGAATTGCATCGAGGTACATATAGGGTACGCGGTGAGGTGATTGATATTTTCCCGGCCGAATCTGAACGTGATGCGGTAAGAGTCGAATTGTTTGACGACGAAATTGAACAACTCAGTTATTTCGATCCATTAACAGGCGAAATTTTTCAGCGACTCAGTCGTATCACCATTTATCCTAAAACGCATTACGTCACGCCACGCGAGCAATTATTGTCAGCGGTAGATGCGATTAAAGAAGAACTTCGGGAACGACTGAAAGTATTAAATGACGACAATAAATTGGTTGAAGCGCAACGACTGGAACAGCGGACTCGATTTGATATCGAAATGATATTGGAACTGGGTTACTGCAATGGCATAGAAAACTATTCACGGCATTTGTCTGGGCGAAAGACAGGCGAAGCGCCGCCAACTTTATTTGATTATTTACCCGATGATGCCTTGCTGGTTCTTGATGAAAGTCATGTCATGGTTCCCCAAATTGGTGCGATGTATAAAGGCGACCGTTCTCGTAAAGAAACACTGGTGAATTACGGTTTTCGACTACCTTCGGCTTTGGACAATCGTCCCTTAATGTTTGAAGAATGGGAAAAGTTAGCTCCACAGACCATTTTCGTTTCCGCAACGCCGGCTAACTATGAACAAGAGCATTCCAGCTCAATTATTGAGCAGGTTGTTCGACCAACAGGACTCATTGATCCTGAGGTTGAAATTCGTCCGGTTGGGACACAGGTCGATGATCTATTATCGGAAATCAATAAACGCAGTGCCGTAGATGAAAGGGTGCTGGTAACAACGTTGACCAAGCGGATGTCCGAAGATCTCACCGAATATTTGCGAGAACATAATGTCAAAGTACGTTATTTGCATTCTGATATTGATACCGTGGAGCGAGTCGAAATACTACGTGACCTACGATTAGGGGCATTTGATGCGCTTATCGGAATCAACTTGTTGCGAGAGGGTCTTGATATCCCTGAAGTATCACTGGTTGCTATTTTAGATGCAGATAAAGAAGGTTTTTTGAGATCTGAACGATCACTGATTCAAACCATTGGACGCGCTGCTCGTAACCTTAATGGTAAAGCCATTTTGTATGCGGATGAAATAACAGGTTCAATGAAGAGAGCCATTGATGAAACTGACCGTCGTCGTGAAAAACAATTAGCGTATAACAAAGAACACGGAATCACACCAAAAGGAGTGATAAAAGCAATACGCAATAGTCTGGATGATAAGCAGGATGAGGCAAGAAACGATAGAAAATACATTGAGAAAGTGGCAGAGGAACAAGCTAAATATGCGGCCTTAACGCCAAAACAACTTGCAAAACGGCTGCAACAAATGGAACAGGCCATGTATCGCCATGCCCAAAACCTGGAGTTTGAAGAAGCTGCAAAAATTCGTAATGAAATGGAACACATTCGTTCAATTGCATTAGGCCCTGAAACTGGTTAGCGTAATCGCTTGCGTTAAATATTAAGCACTGTATAATTCCCTCGCTTATACGGCAGGCGCGTAGCTCAGTTGGTTAGAGCACCACCTTGACATGGTGGGGGTCGGTGGTTCGAATCCACTCGTGCCTACCAGCTTAGTAATAAGAAGGCTCCTCCAGGAGCTTTTTTGGTTTTTACGGCCCTTTGTATCGGCCATAACCAAGGAATACATCACATGATTTCTGTAACACTTCCTGATGGCAGCCAACGCCAGTTTGATCACCCTGTTTCTATTCATGATATTGCCGCTGATATTGGTGCCGGTTTAGCTCGTGCAGCATTAGCTGGTATGGTCAATGGCACATTGGTTGATACGTCCCACGTTATTGAACAGAATGCCGAGATTGCGATTATTACTGACAGAGATGAAGAGGGCCTGAATATCATTCGCCACTCTACATCACATTTGATGGCTCAGGCTGTGAAACAATTGTTTCCGGAAGCACAGGTGACTATTGGCCCTGTTATCGATGATGGTTTCTACTATGATTTTTCCTATTCTGAAGGTTTTAGTCCTGATGATCTGACCCGCATTGAAAAGCGGATGGAAGAACTGGTTAAGCAAGATATACCTGTGGTTCGCGAAGAAATTTCACGTGAAGCAGGCATAGAGAAATTCCGTGAAATGGGTGAAGCCTATAAAGCAGAAATTCTGGAAGACATTCCTCAAGGTGAAACGTTGACCCTCTACGGACAGGGTGATTTCATTGATTTGTGTCGTGGTCCTCATGTACCAAGTACAGGCAAACTGAAAGCATTTAAATTGATGAAACTGGCCGGTGCATACTGGCGCGGTAATTCAGACAATGAAATGTTACAGCGTGTCTATGGAACAGCCTGGGCTGATAAAAAGGCGTTGAAAACATATCTACACCGTCTGGAAGAAGCTGAAAAACGTGATCATCGTAAAATTGGTAAAAACCTTGATTTGTTTCATCATCAGGAAGAAGCAGCGGGCATGGTGTTCTGGCACGATAATGGCTGGCGTATTTATCGCGAAGTAGAAAACTATATTCGCGACGTATTGAAAAATAATGGCTATCAGGAAGTACGTACTCCGCAGGTGGTGGATCGCTCATTGTGGGAAAAATCGGGTCACTGGGACAAGTTTGGAGACATGATTTTCAGTACTCATTCTGAAAACCGTGATTATGCGGTTAAACCGATGAATTGCCCTTGTCATATCCAAATATTTAATCAGGGTTTGAAGAGTTACCGTGACTTGCCGTTACGAATGGCTGAGTTTGGTTCATGCCATCGTAATGAGCCATCAGGCACATTGCATGGTTTGATGCGATTACGTAGTTTCACTCAGGATGATGCGCATATCTTCTGTACTGAAGATCAGATTCAGTCAGAAGTGTCGACATTCATTGATTTGTTGCATGAAGTTTATGCGGACTTTGGTTTTAACGAAATCATTGTCAAATTATCTACACGTCCTGAAAACCGTGTGGGTAGTGATGAAGTTTGGGATAAAGCGGAACATGCACTGGAGCGAGCTCTTAATGACAAGAAGCTGGACTGGGATCTGCAACCGGGTGAAGGTGCTTTTTATGGCCCTAAAATTGAGTTTTCATTAAAAGATTGTCTTGGTCGAGTGTGGCAGTGTGGGACGATACAAGTAGATTTCTCGATGCCCGGTCGATTGGATGCCAGTTATGTTGCTGATGATGGCAGTAAGCAAGTGCCTGTGATGTTGCACCGTGCAATTCTGGGATCATTGGAACGTTTTATTGGTATTTTGATTGAAGAATATGCCGGCTCATTTCCAACCTGGTTGGCGCCGCGTCAGATTGTGGTGATGGGAATTAGCCAGAATCAGTCTGATTATGTACAGAAAATTGCAAAAGATTTGCAAAATAAAGGATTTAGAGCCGATATAGACTTGAGAAATGAGAAGATTGGCTTTAAAATACGCGAGCACACATTGCGCCGGGTACCTTATCTCGTAGTAGTTGGGGAACGTGAAGCGCAGGAGAACGCCGTGGCAGTACGTACTCGCAAGGGTGATGATTTAGGTGTAATGACACTTGATGACTTCGTTAACACCTTGAATGAAGACGTCGCTTGCCGCGGTCGAATTATTTTAGAGGACTAAAAAAATCGCTACTGATGATAAAAGGCTGAATGCTGAGATTACAGCTAAAGAAGTACGTCTGACTGGTGCGGACGGTGAGCAACTAGGGATTGTTGCATTAGCGAAGGCTATGGAACTGGCTGAGGAAGCCGAATTGGATTTGGTGGAGATATCTGCACAGGCATCGCCGCCGGTTTGCCGTATAATGGATTACGGTAAGTATGTGTTTGAAGCTAATAAGCAAAAACAAATTGCTAAGAAAAAGCAAAAACAGATACAAGTTAAGGAAATCAAGTTTAGACCAGGGACAGAAGAAGGGGATTATCAGGTAAAACTACGCAACCTGATACGTTTCCTCGAAGATGGGAATAAAACAAAAGTCAGTCTTCGATTCCGTGGACGCGAAATGGCACATCAGGACTTAGGGTTAAAGTTACTTCAACGAGTAGCGGAAGATCTTAAAGAACTGTCAGTTGTCGAACAGCATCCTAAGAAGGAAGGACGTCAAATGATCATGGTTTTAGCCCCGAGTAAAAAATAATTTAATTAATTTACGAATGCGGAGTTCGAAATAATGCCAAAGTTAAAAACACATAGAGGTGCTGCGAAGCGCTTCAAAAAGACTGGTAGCGGTAAATTTAAACGCTCACAAGCGTTTACTAGCCATATCCTTACTAAGAAGAGCACAAAGCGGAAACGCCAATTGCGTTCAACTCTGACAGTCTGCAAAGCAGATCACATGTCAGTTCGCAAAATGTTGCCTAATCACTAATTAAGGAGTTATCGCATGCCTAGAGTAAAACGTGGTGTCACCGCTCATGCGCGACACAAAAAAGTTATCAAGCAGGCCAAAGGTTACAGTGGCCGCCGTAAAAATGTATATCGCGTTGCTGTACAAGCAGTAACTAAAGCAGGTCAATATGCTTACCGTGATCGTCGTCAGAAAAAACGTACTTTCCGTGTTTTATGGATTGCACGTATCAATGCCGGTGCACGTGAATGTGGACTGTCATACAGCCGATTGATTAACGGCCTTAAAAAAGCTGCAATCGAAATCGATCGTAAAGTACTTGCTGATCTTGCAATGAATGATTCAGCAGCATTTGCTGCTATCGCAGAAAAAGCAAAGGCTGCATTAGTAGACTAAAGTCATCACTTGTGTTTATAGAGTGATAGACCTAAGTCTAGATTGAGAAAAGGGGCCGTTTTTGACGGCCCTTTTTTGTTGAAACTGGAAATTTCAAGTGGTGGAGATTATGGCTGAGCTGGACTCGCAGTTACAGGCATTGAATGACATTGTTGCAACTGCTAAAGATGCAATTGCCAATGCAGAAAAAAATGCAGAATTGGAAACGGTTCGTGTTGAGTACCTAGGTAAGAAAGGTAAAATCACGGCTTATCTAAAACAATTAGGTAATGTTAGTGTAGAACAACGCCCGGTAATAGGTAAATCGGTCAACCTTGCTAAGCAAGACGTGGCAGGCTTAATTGATACACGCTCAAAAGTATTAGCTGATGCGGCTATGAATACGGCCTTAAAAGCAGAAGCAGTTGATGTCAGTTTACCAGGCCGGGGTGAACAAACAGGCGGATTACATCCTGTTACCCGTACTTTGCAGCGGATTGAACAATACTTCCAGAAAATCGGTTTTCAGGTAGCAGAAGGCCCAGAAATTGAAGACAGCACGCATAATTTCACAGCGTTAAATATTCCGGAACATCATCCGGCACGTGCGATGCATGATACGTTTTATTTTAATGCTGAAACTTTACTACGTACCCACACTTCACCAGTACAGGTTCGTGTGATGGAAAAAGACGAGCCGCCGTTACGTGTTATTGCACCGGGTCGAGTGTATCGTTGTGATTCGGATTTAACGCACACGCCAATGTTTCATCAGGTTGAAGGTTTAATGGTCGATGAAAATGTCAGTTTTACCGATTTAAAAGGAATTCTGGCTGATTTCCTACGGGCCTTTTTTGAAAAAGATCTGAATGTGCGTTTCAGGCCGTCTTATTTTCCATTCACTGAACCTTCTGCAGAAGCAGATATTGAATGTGTGATGTGTAATGGTGAAGGTTGCCGTGTCTGTAGCCACACTGGTTGGCTTGAAGTTTTGGGCTGCGGAATGGTTCACCCCAAAGTATTTGAGCATGTGAATATTGATAGTGAGAAATACTTAGGTCTTGCTTTTGGTATGGGTGTGGAACGACTTGCAATGTTGCGTTATGGCGTCAACGATTTGCGTCTTTTCTTTGAAAATGATCTGCGATTCTTACGCCAGTTCAATTGATTTTGAGATACCACAATGAAATTTAGTGAAAAATGGTTACGTGAGTGGGTCAATCCTGAGATTGATAGCAACACACTGGTTGAAAAGTTGACCCAGGCAGGTCTGGAAGTAGACGCTGTTGAAGCGGTTGCCGGCGAATTTACAGGCGTTGTTGTTGGTCAAGTAAAATCAGTTGAGCCTCACCCTGACGCCGACAAATTACGTTTATGCCAGGTTGATGTTGCGGGTGATGAATTGTTGTCAATCGTCTGTGGTGCTTCCAATGTACGCCAGGATCTGAAAATTCCGGTGGCGGTCGTTGGTTCAGTGTTACCAGGTAACTTCAAAATCAAGCAAGCCAAATTACGCGGTGTGCCGTCTTTCGGCATGTTATGTTCGTCAAAAGAGCTCGGTCTGACAGAAAGTGCTGATGGCCTGATGGAATTGGCACAGGATGCACCAGTCGGTACCGATTTTAGAACCTATTTAGATCTTGATGATGTATCAATTGATGTTGATTTAACGCCCAACCGTAGTGATTGTTTGGGCATTGCTGGGATTGCGCGTGAAGTCGGTGTTTTAACCGGCTGTGATTTAACACAGTGGCCGCAAGAAGCCATAAAAGAACAAACACAGACCCAATTGACAGTGAATGTTGAAGCCAGTGATGCATGTCCGCGTTATGTTGGACGAGTGATTGAAAACGTCAATATTAACGCTACCACACCAGTATGGATGCAGGAAAAATTGCGTCGTAGCGGTGTTAGAAGTCTTGGTCCAGTGGTCGACGTTACCAATTACGTAATGTTAGAACTGGGCCAGCCAATGCACGCCTTTGATCTGGAAAAAATCAACGGTGGTATTACGGTTCGAACAGCTCAACACGCTGAAAAAATCACTTTGCTTGATGGACAGGAAGTCTCTATTACAGATAACACTTTAGTTATTGCTGACCAATCGTCACCATTAGCTCTAGCTGGCATTATGGGAGGAAAGGATTCAAGTGTAGGTGATACGACTCGACATTTATTTCTAGAAGCCGCTTTCTTCACACCAACTACTATTGCGGGTCGTGCCCGTTGTTATGGATTGCATACGGATTCATCACATCGTTTTGAACGTGGTGTTGACCCTGAGCTAGCCCGGGCAGCAATAGACCGTGCTTCAGCATTATTATTAGATATTGTTGGTGGTCAAGCTGGTCCTGTGACTGAAGTAGTCTCTGAATCTGACTTGCCACAAGCACAGATCATCATCTTACGCGCTGACAGAATTAAACGGGTACTGGGTATCCATATTGATGCTGATCAAGTTGAAGACCAGCTAACACGTCTTGGGCTAACAGTTGAAGCGAATGAGCAAGGCTGGCAAGTCACAGTGCCAAGTTTCCGTTTTGATCTGGCTATTGAAGTTGATTTGATAGAAGAGTTGGGACGATTGTATGGCTATGATCGTTTGCCACAAACACGTCCACAAGGCACAGTGTTAACAGCCGATATATCAGAGAAGACTCTGGCAACACATCGCCTGCAGGCATTATTGGTGGATCGGGGCTATCAGGAAGCGATCACCTATAGTTTTGTTGATCCAGCTATTCAACAGCATTTAGCTATTGAAGGTGAATCGGCCATCGCATTAGCCAATCCAATTTCAACTGACCTTTCTGTGATGCGTACTTCGTTGTGGCCAGGCCTGATTCAGGCATTAGTCTACAATCTCAACAGACAGCATGAACGGGTGCGTTTGTTTGAAATTGGTCGTGTCTTCACCGGAACCAGTGATAATGTTGAACAGCATCGTCATATCGGTGGTGTTTTGTGCGGCAGTCGTTATGCTGAGCAATGGTCAGAAAAACAACGTCCGGTTGATTTTTTTGATGCTAAAGCCGATGTTGAAGCTTTATTGTCTTTAGGACGACACACCAATATTCGATTTGTTGCAGAACAACATCCAGCATTGCATAGCGGGCAATCAGCAAGAATTTATGATGGTGAGCAGGCTATCGGCTGGATAGGAGCAATACATCCTCGCTTAAATAAATCGCTGGATATAAATGTTCGGGTCTACGTATTTGAATTAACCTTGTCTTCAGTCCTGCAAACTCAGATACCGTCATTTGAATCTGTGTCACGTTTTCCAGCAAATCGTCGTGATTTGGCCTTACTGGTCAATGACCAGACAACGGCAGGGGAAATAGAACATTGCCTGAATAGTATTAAATCTGATATTCTTAAAGAAATTCAACTATTTGACGTCTATAATGGAGATGGCGTCGAACTTGGTAAGAAGAGTATTGCGGTTGCATTTCATCTCCAGCATGCTGAACGTACGTTAACAGATGAAGAAGTTGATGATGTAATGAAAACAGTAACTGAAAAATTAGAAGATCAAGTTGGTGCTACGATTAGATCGTAAGCGACAAGACAAAAAGATAATTTAAGAGGTATATATGGCACTGACTAAGGCCGATATGACAGAACAGCTTTATGATGAGTTGGGTTTTAACAAACGTGAAGCAAAAGAGCTTGTCGAAATGTTTTTTGAGGAAATTCGCGCCGCACTAGAGTCGGGCGAACAGGTTAAATTGTCAGGATTTGGCAATTTCGAATTAAGAGATAAAAGCGAACGACCAGGTAGAAATCCAAAAACGGGTGAAGAGATCCCTATAACAGCACGTAGAGTAGTGACCTTTCGCCCAGGTCAAAAATTAAAAGCCAGGGTAGATAGTTATGCTAGAAGCGAGTAATAACAATGAATTACCTGTAATTCCAGGAAAACGTTATTTCACAATAGGTGAAGTAAGCGAATTATGCGGAGTTAAACCGCATGTATTACGTTACTGGGAACAAGAATTTTCACAACTTAAACCGGTAAAACGTCGAGGTAATCGTCGTTATTATCAGCGCCATGATGTGGTGTTAATTCGTGAAATCCGTGGTTTATTATATGAACAGGGATTCACTATAGGTGGTGCACGCCAACGTCTTGAAAATGAGGCAAAACCAGTAGTAAAAGAGACTAATAATAAGAAACAGCTTGTGCACGAACTACTTGCTGAACTTGAAGAAATTCAAGCTTTACTAGCTTAAATACCACTTTATTAAAACATCACGTTCGTGGTGTTCAACTCGTCGGGGCATGGCGCAGCCTGGTAGCGCACTTGCATGGGGTGCAAGGGGTCGTAGGTTCAAATCCTACTGTCCCGACCAATTAAAAATCCTTTATTATCAACATCATAAAGCGTTTTAAGTAAAATGAATCGCTTCACCCATTTTTAGTCGTGCGCGGATTTTGCGCGGATACCATTAAAAGTTCACTCACATTTCCGGCATATTCTGCCAAGTGACCGCTTTCCATGTGTGCATATCTTTGGATAAATTAATATTTATTAATTGACCGTCTCAATATTAGAGGTATAGTCTGAGTTTTATGTTCTCAATATATCTCTCAGCTTGATCGTAAAATGACGAATCAAAATTTGACTGACATGCCTTCGCTTAACCTTCGTCGTGTTGCGATTGATACGTATAAAGAAAACGTCGCTTACCTGCATCGAGATTGCCCAATCTATCGTAGTGAAGGCTTTCAGGCCCTGAGTAAAATTGAAATCCATAAAGTGTCCAATGGCGCCCCTGTCATTGCGGTTCTCAATGTTGTTGATGATGAAAATATTACTGCTCCTGATCAATTGGGTTTGTGTGAACAGGTCTATGATCAGCTGGGTGTCCCCGAAGGCACTGAAGTGTCTATATGCCATGCAACACCTGCCGAGTCATTAAAGTCAGTTCATAGTAAAATTGCCGGAGAGCGGCTGAATTATCAGGAATATCTGGGCATCACTCAGGATATCGTTAATAACAGATACTCAAAAATTGAAATCGCCGCCTTTCTTGTCGGATGTGCTGAATCGGGAATGGAGCGAGAAGAAGTGCTCAACTTGACTCGTGCTATGGTGGATACGGGAGATAGACTCAACTGGGGTGAATTTCTGGTTTCAGATAAACATTGTATTGGGGGTATTCCCGGCAACCGGACGACCATGCTCATCGTCCCTATTGTTTCAGCACACGGAATGCTGATGCCTAAAACATCCAGTCGAGCCATCACTTCCCCTGCGGGTACTGCCGATACCATGGAAGTCTTAGCGTGTGTTGATCACAGTCCGGAAAGATTACGAGAAATTGTTCAAAAAGAACGTGCTTTTCTAGTGTGGGGAGGCACGGCTAAACTGGCTCCTGCGGATGATATTCTAATTGCCGTTGAGCGGCCTTTATCAATGGATTCGCCAGGGCAATTGATAGCCTCAATTCTGGCAAAAAAAATCGCTGCAGGCGCTACTCATCTGTTAATTGATATACCCGTCGGGGATACGGCAAAAATACGCAATCACACAGATGCTCTTAAATTGCGCAAAATATTTGAGTATGTTGGTGAGCACATGGGACTGCATCTTGAAGTGGTAATTACGGATGGAAGCCAACCAATAGGGCACGGTGTTGGTCCGATTCTGGAAACAATGGATGTTATGAAAGTGCTGGAAAATGATCCGTACGCACCGCTCGAATTACGAGAGAAAGCGCTGATGCTGGCAGGACGAATTATTGAGTTCGATCCGGATGTACGTGGTGGTCAGGGCTATGTGATTGCACGAGATATTCTTGAGTCTGGACGAGCACTGACAAAAATGAATGCCATTATGGATGCGCAGGGTCGCAATACTGACCCACTGACTTTAGGCAAGTTACAGCATAATGTGGTTGCCACAGCTAAGGGTACAGTCAAAGCAATTGATAATCTTAAAACGGCTTCTATCGCACGGCTAGCAGGTGCACCAATGGACAAGGGCGCGGGTGTTTACCTGCATAAAAAAGTAGGTGATAAAGTGGAGATTGGTGAACCTTTGTACACTATCTATGCTGAATTTAATGCCGATTTCAATTTTGCGATTCAAGCTTCTATAAAGGATCCTTGCTATCAAATTGAAGGCACCGGGCATGTCAACTGATCTACTGTTACTGGGGTTTCCTGAATATGATACACAGGCCAGATCATTGGCCGATGCTGCCGGGATTACATACCAGTTAGTTAATATTCACCAGTTTCCTGATGGGGAAAGTCAATTACAATTACCGGCTACTTTGCCGCGACACCTGATTGTATGCCGTAGCCTGAATAATCCCAATGAGAAATTGATTGAATTACTGATGGTTGCAGCCAACGCTCGACAACGAGGGGTAATAACTATCACTCTTGTGGCTCCATATCTCTGTTATATGCGTCAGGATAAGGAATTTCATCCAGGTGAAGTTATCAGTCAGCAAGTGATTGGTCAGATACTTGCGAATCATTTTGATAATATCATCACGGTGGATGCACACTTACACCGTGTCCATGAACTGTCACAAGCCATACCCGCTCAAAAAGCAATCAATTTAACGGCGACTGATCCGATGGCGCACTTCCTGCAATCCCATTGCCAACAGCCCTTTCTTATTGGTCCGGACAGTGAGTCCGAACAATGGGTTTCTTCTATCGCTACTCATCATGAAATGGACTATACGATTGCTTTAAAACAGCGATACGGTGATAAAGAGGTGGCTGTGAGTCTTCCTGAGGCTGCTTACCATAATCGTAATATTGTCATAGTTGATGATGTTGCCAGCACAGGTAAAACTCTGCTTGCAGTTGCCAAAAAATTAGCTGACTATCAACCAGCATCAATTTCAGTGTTGGTGACTCATGCGCTGTTTATCAATAATGCCATCGATGAGCTCAAGGCCGTCAATGTCACTAATATATGGAGTTGTGACACTGTTCCTCATCCAAGCAATGCTATTAGCTTGGCAGAGTTACTGGCCATTCAATTACAAAAAATATTGCTCAGTGAATAAGATTGAGATTAGAACTGTTGGCTTTCTAGTTCAATCCAGTCAATCATGATTTGTACAATTATAATTCAATGCCTTTTTGAGCTTGAATGCCATCACGGAAAGCATGTTTGACATCCTCTATACGACTGACTGTATCGGCAGCCTCGATGACTGCTTCAGGCGCTCCACGGCCAGTGATAATCACATGTTGCATAGCAGGTCGAGCTGCAATATCGGCCAATACTTTATTAATATCAAGATAATGCATTTTTAAGACGATATTGAGTTCGTCCAGTAATACCACATCAATATGGGGATCCTGCAATAACTTCTTGCATACTTCCCAACCTGCTTCGGCAGAGGCGATATCCTGTTCCAGATTTTGAGTGTCCCAGGTAAAACCATCCCCCATAACATAGTATTCAACATCATCAGGAAACCGTCTGAAAAAGGTTTCTTCACCGGTACTGTAGGCACCCTTGATAAACTGAACGACACCAACTCGCATATTATGGCCCAATGCACGGGCAACCATGCCAAAGCCTGACGAGCTTTTTCCTTTACCATTACCAGTAATGACCAGTAACAGGCCTTTGTCTTTATCCGCTTGCTGAATTTTTTCATCAACCACTGCTTTGTGGCGTTGCATGCGTTTTTGATGGCGTTGGCTTTTTTCTGAATCAGTCATAACAATCCTAAATAATAACGGCTGTCATTAAAACAGCGGTTTCAAGTATCTCAACCATTGCTCCAGCCGTGTCACCCGTAGTGCCGCCTAGTCGTTGCTGCATCCAGTAACGCAGTAGTAGAAACAGGCCAGCGGTGACCAGTAATGGGATCATGTTACCGCTGGCTATGGTCAACAAACCGATGACTATTAGCATGAGTTTACTGGCAGTTTGTGGTTGGTGTGTGATCATTACCGAAGCAATGCCACCTTCTCTGACATAAGGCGTAGTGAGGAATAAAAGTGGCATAGCAGTTCTGGCAAGGATAATAGCAACAATGATTGCAAACCAGTCATTGCTGGCAATTAATACCGTTAGCATGACAAACTTGGCTAACAATAACAGTACCAAAGCCGCGACAGCTATTGGACCACAGGCCGGATCTTTCATGATCGCCAGTGTTCGGTTCTTATCTCCAATGCCACCTAACCAGGCATCGGCACTGTCAGCCAATCCATCAAGATGTAATCCCCCCGTTAATACTACCCACACAAGTAGCAACAATATAGCGGTGACATTATCTGATTGTGTGTTCAGCAACCAGCCTAACAGCACTAATACACTGGCAACGATGAACCCTATCAATGGGTAATACAGTAACGATTGGCCCATGTGTTTATTTTCGACAGGTGTTTTTATTCTAACCGGCACAATGGTTAGAAGCTGTAGAGCGATCAAAAACGGTTGCAGAGTGTTCATGATGACTGTTTTGATACCTCAGCTTCACTAAAAGTGGCCATTTTACTATGCAATGCACAGCTTAAACGCAACAGAGGGACAAGACTGGCAGCGCCACTGGCTTCGCCAAGCCGCATACCCATATCTAAAATGGGTGTAGCTTGCATGGTATTAAGAATGGCCCGATGACCCGGTTCAGCAGAATTATGGCTGTATAAAAACCAGTTTTTACTGCTGGGAGCAATGTGCTCGGCTAACAAGGCTGCAACCGTGGTAATAAAGCCATCAATAATGACCGGCAGCCCTATCTTGGCACAGTGAATAAAGCTGCCAGTGAGCGCCGCAATTTCAAATCCACCCAGATATTGCACAATAGCCATAGCCGATGTTAAATACTGTTTATGCAGTTCTATGGCCTGTTCAATAACAATGACTTTATGATTGACGCCATTCTGGTCTAATCCTGTTCCCGGACCCGCTAATTTCTGGGGAGCCATATCAAGCAATGCAGCAGCAATAGCCGTGGCTGAAGTGGTATTTCCTATGCCCATTTCACCGCCAATAAATACATCTGCACCTGCATTTTTTAGGTGTTGAACATGATTTCGACCAATTATCATCGCCTGCTGACACTGAGTTTGCGACATGGCAGACTGATGAGCAAAATTAGCGGTACCTGACGCGATACGATGATCAATGACACCATCAAGCATTTCTAACTCAGCGACTGTTCCCATATTTAGTACAGTAAGACTGGCATTGAGCTCTGTAGCTAACACGCTGATAGCGGCTCCACCACGGGAAAAATTACGGACCATTTCTGCGGTAACTTCTTGTGGAAATGCCGATATTCCCTCAGCAACCACACCATGATCGGCAGCAAATACCGTGATATGAACCTGTTCAATCTGCGGATAAGGAGTAGCCTGTAAACCTGCTAAATGAATAGCAATGTCTTCAAGACGGCCCAGTGAACCAGCTGGTTTAGTCAGTTGTGACTGACGTTCGGTTGCAGCCAGTTTTGATTGTTCATCGATAGAGGCTATAGGCAAATTGAGCCATTGGTCAAAATCAGTCATCAATTTGTCCTTTTAAAAAATGTGGCAGACCCGCTACCGTCAAAATCACTCGGTCTGCCATTGCTGCGACCCGTTGATGCAATACACCAGCCTGATCGCAATATTGGCGAGTTAATTCACCCAGAGGCATGATGCCCATATTAGTTTCATTGCTGACCATAATGAGTTCACCAGGTAAATCGGGTAACACATCGATCAATGCGTCAATTTCATTGGTCAGTAATGTTTTATCATCAGCCATTAATAAATTGGTCAGCCATAAGGTCAGGCAATCCACTAATACACAGCGTTCAGGCTGACAGTGTTGTTTTAATATGGAAGCCAGGTTGATGGGAGCTTCAATAGTCTGCCAATGATCAGGACGCCGGAGCTGATGGCTGGCAATACGTTGCTTCATTTCACTGTCATCAGCAGAGGCAGTGGCAATATAAGTCACCGCTAAACGGCTGTCGTCAGCAAGTTGTTCAGCCAGCAGGCTCTTTCCTGATTTCACCCCGCCGAGGATCAATGTTGTGGTCATGCACACTCCTTTAAAACAGGGATGAGTTTAGCAAGTGCAGCAGTGTCCATATGTTGTTCAACCACATCAGCCAGTCGTTCAATATCGTTTTCTTTTAAGGCTTGATAGTCTGGTGTTTTCACGTCATTCAGTCCTGCCCATTTAAGAATTGCATTGCTAGTGTCAGCCTGTTCGAATAAACCATGGATATAACTGCCAATGATATTGCCATCGACACTGATGGCGCCATCGTTACCATGATCTAACTGGCAGAAAGGACGAGATAAAGCCTTGCCTTCAGTGATGCCAGCATGAATTTCATAGCCGCTAATAGTAGCGTCAGCGAAACTGAGTTGGCCGCTGACATTTCGTAGCTGTTTTGATGCTGTCAGGATCGTTGTCAACTCTAGTAACCCCAAGCCCTGACACTGTCCAGGCTGGCCTTCAATGCCTTCAGGATCGCGGATCAATTTCCCTAACATTTGAAAACCACCACAAATACCGAGTACTTTGCCACCATAACGTAAATGGCGGCTGATAACGTTGTCCCAGCCGTTTTCAAGTAGCCATTGCCTGTCAGCCCGTACACTTTTGGAACCAGGCAATATAATCAGATCGGCATCTGGAATCGCTTGATCCGGCCCAATAAACTGTAAATCAACCTGGGGATGTAAACGCAGTGGATCAAAGTCAGTGTGATTACTGATACGAGGATAAACCGGCACAATAATTTTGAATGCATTGTTTGGTTTATCGACCTGTTTCGTATTGATGGCATCTTCGGCCTCAAGATGCAGATCATGGATATACGGCAACACACCCAAAACAGGCTTGCCGGTATGTTGTTCCAACCAGTCCAGTCCGGATTGCAGTAAAGCAATGTCACCGCGAAAACGGTTAATCACAAAGCCTTTAATACGATCCTGTTCAGATTGGCTGAGTAAATTCAGGGTACCCACTAAATGGGCAAATACGCCGCCACGATCGATGTCAGCAATCAAAATAACCGGGCAATCAACGGCTTCAGCAAAGCCCATATTGGCAATATCACGATCTCTGAGATTGATTTCAGCCGGTGAACCGGCACCTTCTACGACAACGGCTTCATACTGTTCACACAGCCGCTGATGTGAATCCAGCACGGCTGCCATCGCAGTTTGTTTGTACTGATGGTAAAACTGGGCTTCCATATTGCCAACCGCTTTGCCATGAATAATAACTTGAGCGCCAGTATCACTGTTTGGTTTGAGTAACACCGGGTTCATATCGGTATGTGGAGCTAGCATACAGGCCTGTGCCTGAACAGCCTGAGCACGGCCAATTTCACCGCCATCAACCGTCACCGCACTATTGAGAGCCATATTTTGAGGTTTGAACGGTGCGACTGTAACTCCTTGACGTTGCAGCCAACGGCAGAGTGCCGTCACCAGTGTGCTTTTACCGGCATCAGATGTCGTCCCTTGTACCATCAATGTTGATGCAGTCATGATATGTCCTTAATTGGCATGGCCTGTAATGTGTTTTGCAGTCGTTGCCAGTCCTGTTCAGTTTTGGCTAAACCAAAGCGTAAACTAGTAGGTGATGAAAATAAGCGGGTGAGAATACCGTGTTCAGCTAAATAGTGATGTATCTGTGTGGCTCTGTCCGTTGTCACCCACTGAAATAAGGAACAGCCGCCATCGGGAGTTAATCCTGCATCAGAAAGTAACCGACGTAATCGTTGACCTGCTTTTGTTAATGACTGGATAGTTTGCTGCTGCCAGTCACGATCTTCAAGTGCCAGTTGGGCAATATAACGTGATGCATGTGCAATGGGCCAAGGTCCAAGTCGTGTTGCCAGTTGTTGCAACAGTGTTTGCTCAGTGATGACAAAGCCAACGCGTAAACCGGCCAGACCAAAAAATTTGCCAATAGAACGCAATATTATCAAGCCCGATTTGGGGTATAAATGAGTAAGACTGTTTTCTGGTGTCGGATCCATAAATGCCTCATCCACAATCAACCAGCCACCATGTTGTATAAGCTGACTATGCCAGTCTAGCAACTGCAGGGGAGGAAATGTGTCACAACTTGGGTTATTGGGATTAATGATCACCAGTACATCAAGTGTAGGTAATGACTCAGAGATAGTGCGGGCATCAAGAACAATAATGTCATGCCCGGCCTGCCGCCAAGCGTGAGCATGTTCAGCATAGGCAGGAGATAATACACCGACCCGACTATGAGGCCGTAGATAGGGCAGGGCTTGAATGGCTGCCTGAGAACCGGCAACGGCTAATACTGCATCACATTGATAATACTGTTGGGCAGCCGTTAGTAAACCATCCTCTTCCTGGGGTAGCTGTGACCAGACGGTATCTGGCAAGTTGTCAGGCACATGCCAGCCATCAGGATTGATACCGGTAGATAAGTCCAGCCAATCCGATACGGGAATGCCATAACGTTGAGCTGCCTCATACAGTTTTCCGCCATGTTCAAGCATAACTGAATCCAGTCATCATCAACATAACAACCAGCCATAACAACACGCTACGGTGCACAAGCTGCAAGGCACGAACAATATCATTTGCCTCAGGTTCAGGGCCTTCCCCCAGAATCGGTCGCTGATGCCATTGACCATGATATTGTGCAGGGCCACCCATAGTGATATTTAATGCCCCGGCACCTGCTGCCATCACTGGTCCAGCATTAGGGCTGTCACATGCTTTGGCTTGTTGTCGCCAGCAGCGAAATGCCAAACAAGTGCGGCCAATAAGGGCATAACTGATAGCTGTTAAACGGGCAGGAATATAATTGAGCACATCATCTAATCTGGCAGCAAAGCGGCCAAAAAACAGATAGTGACTATGTCGATAACCCCACATGGCATCTAACGTATTTGCCATTCTGTACAAAACAACCCCGGGAGCACCGGCAACAGCAAACCAGAATAAGGCAGCAAAAACACTGTCACTGCCATTTTCCAGAACAGATTCAATGGTCGCTCGTGGAATATTCAGTGTTTCAGAATCTCGACTGACAATGCGACTGGTAAGATGGCGAGCCTGTTGTTCATCACCTGCGAACAAGGCCCTAGCAATCGGGCGGACATGATCGTGAAGACTCTTGTGACCGATAGCTACTGTTAGTAGGATGATGCTAAATACAGTGCCAAAGACAGGCAAACTGGACAACCACCAGACTATTAGGGTGATGGGCACTAACAGAGTGATAATAGCGAGTGTCCCGCGAACTATTCGGTGAAGGGATGAAAGCTGCGGGCTACCATAAAACAGCCGTTCAACCTTATTGGCAAGCAAACCAAAGCCGGCAAGAGGGTGATAACGTTTTGGCTCTCCAAACCGCCAGTCAATTAGCAGTGCCAATAACATACCGACAGTCGTGATAATCATGACGGGTCATTTCCCCATGTATTTTCGAACAGCACTTGGTCGAGGGAAATACCTTGTCGCCAACCTTCAGATTCAAGCATGGGCGCTGGATAGAATTCATCAACATGTCCCAGACATAAAATTGCCACGGGTCTGGCACCATCAGGAATGGCCAGTAATTCAGCCAACTCATCGGGTTCAAATAAAGATACCCATCCCATGCCCAGACCCTCGGCACGAGAGGCCAGCCACATATTCTGAATTGCACAGGCCACAGAAGCCAGATCCATTTCCGGCATAGTTCGACGGCCAAAAATATGTTGTTCCCGATCATTCATTAATGTAACGACCAGCAACTCACCGCAATCGGTGATGCCTTCCACTTTCAGGCGCATAAATTCCTGCTGGCGTTCATCGAGTGCTTCGGCTGTTTTGATGCGTTCTATATCAACCTGTTTTTTGATGGCCGTTCTTAGTTCAATATCGGTGATGCGAATAATTCGCCAAGGCTGCATCAAACCGACGCTGGGTGCCTGATGAGCGGCATTCAACAGTCGTTCTAAAACAACAGAATCAACAGGGTCAGACCGAAAGTGACGCATATCTCTACGCTCTTTAATGACGCGGTAGATAGCATCACGATCGGCATCACTGAATTTGCTTTGTTGACGACTCATGGTAAAAACACTGAATCATGTCGATGAACAGGATGGCACAAAGTCCATTCCATATACATCGGATTAAGAGTGGTTTTCCTGATGCATTTGCCCTGATCGATTAGTTAGTACAAATATCATGTGGCAGATGGCTGCCAGACCAACATAAAATGCCATATTGGTTAAATAGCCAGGGAAGTAGGTACTAAAACGTTGTGTATATTCTACGAATGTTGGTTCTGCATATCGACCAGAGAAAAAGTAAAAACCACCGCCAGATAATACCGTACAGATAACCGTGGCCAAAATAACTGATGACGTTAATGGTAGTAATGTTCTCCAGCTAAATTGATAGTGACTGGCATACCAGTGGCCAGCTAGCCAAAGAGCACCATAGGCCGGAAGCAATAGTGAATAAGCCGGAGAGACACAGTAACTGCTGACACCACCCCAAGTGATAGCTATATAATCCAATAAAGCCGCTTCTGCTAGTAATAGAGGGAAGACCGATTTACCAGTCAGATAAAAGCCAGCAAGGAAAAATATAGCCCAAGAAGCACTGGGAAGATTCTGAAGAGTAAAGAAGTGGTGACCACGTGTGATTGCCATTAGAGTAACTAGTAGCAAACCAATAATGTATTGATGACGTTTTGATAGAGCTAGCATGAATTTCTCCGTGTGCCCACCCGCACACAAATGAGTAAAAAAACATAACGTTGAGTTATGCAGTGAAATCCTGAGGCCGGTCTCCGGACTTGTGAGCAGTGATAATAACCACACTAACCGCCTTCCCATGTAAAACACAGTGGCTTAATGGTTAGTTGAAACTCACTTACCGTTGCGGGGGCAGTGCTGGCATTGTTGAAATTAACGCACCAGCTTCCCGTTTAATCATCAGCACTTTTTACTGGTGACACCTGAGGTAGCGAGAAAGAATAAAGATAGCTTAGTGAGCTTGTCAATTTTAGCCGGAAAACCACGGCTAAAGACGGATTTTTAGTTGACTAAAACACTCGGGGTACTTATCATGCGCGACAGCTTTAGGTGCTCTGTCTGACGACAGCGTTAAAATGGGAAGTTGGTGAAAAACCAACACTGCCCCCGCAACGGTAAGCGTTGAGAGCAAATCAATAACCACTGCGAGTAATCGTGGGAAGGAGATTTGTGAGGTGAAAACCGCAACGTAAGTCCGGAAACCTGCCTGAAGTTTCTTACAGCCCATATTGGGATGTTACCTCTAACTATCTGGATCGCGGGTGAGCGTGTCCTCAGGAGAAAAAATGAAACAATCACAAAGGCATTTCGCCTTACGTGCATCTACACATCTATTATTAACGACCATTGCGGCATCAACTTTTATTGCGTCAGTACAAGCAGAAGAAACGCTGGAAACAATGACTGTCACAGCCAACCGTATGCCTTCAGTTAACGTGTTAGCGCCGACTACCGTTATTACTCGTGCTGATATTGAACGCTTACAAATAAACGATTTAACAACCTTGTTATCTCGCCAGCCTGGCATTGATTTCGCCGTTAATGGTGGTTTAGGTAAAACCAGCAGTATCTTTATGCGTGGTACTAATTCAGATCATGTATTAATACTCGTTGATGGTGTTAAATGGCACTCAGCCACATCAGGTTCACCAAGTATTCAGGATTTTCCAGTCGAGCAAATCGAACGAATTGAAATCGTACGTGGCCCTCGTTCTGGCTTATATGGTGCCGAAGCATTAGGCGGCGTCATTCAAATTTTTACTCGTAAGGGTAAACAAGGTCTGACTCCTTATGCAAAAGTTGGCTATGGTACACATAACAGCAAACAGGCTGCTGCGGGTGTGAGTGGTGGAGACCAACAAACTACCTATAATTTAAGCTTTAATCACCAGTCAACAGAGGGGATTAATTCTCGGGAAAATGACAATCCTGATAAGGATGGTTACCGCAATAACAGTATTTCAGCCAAAGTTCACCATCAAGTGAATGATAAACTGGAAATAGGTGCTAACTTTCTTAGAACTGAAGGTTTTAATGAATACGATTCCGGTGCTGCCAATATAATGCAGGGTGAATCAGTTCAGCAGATAATTGGAACGAATGCATCATGGCAGGTCAGTGATTTATGGCGGATGTCACTGTTAGTAAGTGAATCACGCGATAAATCAAGTGATTTTAAAAATAGCAATGGTAATGGTGAATTTAATACTCGTCACCGTTTTGCTAATGTGACCAATAGACTTACCTTAAGTCAAAATCACACCTTAAATATTGGTTTGGACTATAACGTTGATCATGTTGATAGTACGACTGATTATGTTGAAAATTCACGTGATAACAAAGCCGTGTTTGTTAGTTGGCAAGCCAATGTTGATAAACACAGCTGGTTGTTAAGTGCCCGACGTGATGACAATGAAGCGTTTGGAAAACACAATACAGGCACGGCTGAATGGGGTTATTGGTTGCAGGATGATTTACAGGTTACTGCCAATGTAGGTACAGCCTTTAAAGCACCCTCATTTAATGAGCTTTATTGGCCAGGTTACGGTGTTACAACTCTAAAACCTGAAGAAGCGACGAATTATGGTCTAGGTTTGATAGGTGACCATCGTGGTGTCAGTTGGGGAATAAATGCCTACCAGAATAAAATTAGAAATCTGATTGGTGGTTTTCCTCTTAAAAACATCAACAAGGCTGTCATCAAAGGTATCGAGTTTGACCTTGCCACAACCATTGCTGGTTGGAACCTAGCGATTGATGCTTCCTTTTTGAAACCCAAGGATGATGAGACAGGAAATATATTACCTCGTCGTTCTAGACGTTTGGCCAATGTTCATTTGGACAAACAATGGGGTGCGTGGTCTACAGGAGCAAGCTGGAAGATAAAAAGCCATAGCTTTGATAATGCGACCAATACAAGACGTCTGGATGGATATGGCTTACTGGATATTCGAGTGGCCTATCATTTGGACAGCGACTGGTCATTGCAGGCTAATATCGCCAATGTATTTGATAAAAAGTATCAAACCGCTCAAGACTATTCTGGCAATAACTACAATAGTTTAGATCGTACAGCGATGGTAACGCTTTCCTATAAGCCTTAATCTTGATGGCATCATGAGTGTGATGCTAATTGGTTTATGAGTTAAGTAATATAAGGGCAAGGCTATATGTAGTCTTGCCCTTATTTATTTTAAAGTGTGCCGCCATGAAAAATCAGGCTGGGTGTTGCGGGATTCTGATAAATTTTGATTCGACTCAGGCAGCCATATGGCACAGCAATACGGAAAAAATTGTCGGTTGGAAAACCAAGTAAATTCCTTAATATAGCTCGAATAACGCCCCCATGAGTGACCAGCAAACAATGGTGTGATGTCTCGGTAGTCAGTGAATCCAATAACGCTTGCCAGGCAGTCATTACCCGTCGTTCAAAGTCATGATAATGCTCACCCTCTGGGGCAGAGTGTTCAGCAGGGTTCTGCCAGAACTTCATCATCTTATCGGCATGTTCACCATTATATAACTCTGATAACAACTGCCCATCCCATTCACCAAAACTGATTTCTTTGAACCGAGGTTCAATGGACAAAGGCAGGTTAAATTGGGAAGAAAGCTCTTCAGAAAAAGCATGACAACGTTGCAGAGGGGAGGTGACAACTGAAGTCCAGGGTGGCTGTTTACCATCAATCACTGATCGTAGTTGCTGCCAACCTAATTCTGTTAATGCTTCATCAGTATGTCCGAGCAGTTTCTTGCCATCCGCCACATCACCATGTCGCAATAAATCAATCGTTATCTCTACCATCAAGAAATTATATCATTGGAATCGCTGAGTATAGATACATATGGAAGGTAATTAACCTTTAGTGTGTTGAGAACTAACCGTATAGATGAGAGGGCAAAAAGTACTACATTTTATAGGTTAAATACGACTGTGATATAAATCAGTTCTTGCTAATATAATAGCGAATGGTGATATATTCGTAATTCGTAAATTTCAATTGTGTGAGTAACCCTGAATGAAATTAATGAAAATTCTGGTAGTTGATGATGTTGAAACTATCCGTCAATATCTGAGTAAAGTTTTAGAGCCCTTGCAAGCCGCCGTTACTGAAGCTGCAGATGGAGATCAAGCCTTTGAACTTATAAAGAACAATGAATATGACATTATTTTTATGGATATCGAAATGCCTGGAAAGTCTGGGCTGGAAGTCATCAAACGAGTTCGAAAGCAATTAGGATTTAAATTTACTCCCATTATAGTAATGACGGGGCTAGAACAGCCGGAATTAATTCAACAGGCTTTCGATTGTGGGGCATCTGACTATATCTCTAAACCGTTGTCTGAAATTGAAATCCTGGCCCGATTAAAAATACGGATAGAAAATCGTAATTTAGATCGTGAACTTCGTCTGGCAAGGATTGCAGCTGAAAAAGCTAATTATGCAAAATCGGAATTTATTACTCGATTAGCACATGAGTTAAAAACACCATTAAACGCAATTAATGGTTTTAATCAGCTTATTGAGCTAAATCCAACAGATCCCGAAAGTATTCTAGAAAGCTGCGCCTATATTAAAACTGCGATTAAGCATCAAGATGACTTAATAAATGAAGTGACTAATCTTGCACAAATTGAGGCAGGCATTATGGACATGGATTTATCAGAAGTTGAGTTATCTGACATCATCAAAGATGCCTTTAGCCTAACCAAACCGATGGCGGATAAATTTAGTGTTACCCTTAAATTGCCGCGTCGTGATAATGCCAAATATAAAATAACTGCCGACAATAAAAGAATGAAGCAAGTTATGTTGAACCTTATTAGTAACGCAATAAAATACAACAAACCAAACGGCGAAGTAAGCATACAAGTAAAACCAGAACTCGATGGGCATATCAAAGTTGGTATTTCTGATACAGGAGTGGGTATCGCTAAAAATAAGCTTCCGAAGCTGTTTGAGCCATTTAACCGTCTTGGTGCAGAAAACACTGAAATTGAAGGTAGTGGAATTGGCTTATCTATCACTAAAAAAATTATCGAGCTGATGGGGGGGAGGCTAGAGGTAGAAAGCACCGAAGGAGAAGGATCCACATTTTGGGTAAGCATGATTGGACATCAAGTCACAACGTAACCCTGAGTCCCAACTTGGCGAAGTACGGTGAGAATAAACAAGTCAAAATAAAAGAAGTAAATCTTACTCCACTGATTGTTGCATACTCAGCCTTTTAAATAAGGAAGGGGTATAAAGGACTAATAACCCGGCAATAATACCCGCCATCCCTTCATATACTGCGTTGTGCCACCCCATATAACGCCATAACATTGCAGAGGCCAGGCCTACAAAAACGGCTATTAGGTATGTCTTTTCCTTCGCTCTACCACCTAGACATAAAAATATCAGTAGTGGTGCAAAAGCACTGGCTAAACCTGACCATGCCATGATGACGAGACTAAAAACGCTTTGGCTATTGAGTAGCGCCCATAGTAACGCGGCCAATGTTATTAGCGCTGTTCCGACCTTGAGTAAGCGTGTGTCTTCAATGCTATGGGGTAACAAGTCATGTGTCAGCGCTGCTGAACAACTCAAGATCAGTGAGTCGGCTGTAGACATGGTTGCGGCAAAAATTCCGGCGAGAATGAGGCCGACCAATACAGGTGGTAATAATTCTTGGGCCATGGTTGGGAGTGCTAACTCGGCATCAAAGGAACCAATATCTCCCAGATAGATACGAGAAAGCAGACCTATTCCTGTTGTCATGCAATAAAAAAGGAGAAACCAACTGTAATACCAAAGTCTGGCCTGACGCATTTTTTTAAGATCGTTTAATGCCATAAAGCGAACCATAATATGAGGCTGTCCAATCACGGACAGGCCTGCAAACATCCAGCTAACAGCAAATAAAACACCACCAGCCAATCCCGGTAAGACTAGATCTGTGGGGAACCAGTCCAGAAATCCGTCAATCTTGTCCAGTTGCTCTATGGCAACGCTAACACCACCTGTCGAGCTAATAGCGACGACCAGTAGTAGCCCCATGGAAAATATCATAACGATTGATTGTGCAGCATCAGTCCAAATTGAAGCTCGGATCCCGCCAGCCATACAATAAAGCACCACCATAATGCTGCCTAATATGGCACCTGCCCAGATAGGCCAGTCAAACAGGACATGAAGTGCTTTGCTGCCAGCAACCAGTTGCGCGCTAGCATAGGCCAATAAAAAGACCAGAGAGATAATCGCAATGATACGTTGCAGTGACTTGTTACTTTCGCCGTTCCAGTGGCATAAAATACCCGGATAACTCACCTGGCCTGTTTTTTCAGTCGCCTTACGCAAGCGTGAATGCACAAACGTAGAACCAACAAAATCTCCAGCAATCCAGCCGAACATTAACCATATTGAAGCAAGCCCAGTGGTATAGATATAACCAATAACACCGATAAACATATAGCCACTGTTATTAGTAGCGATAGCTGATAGGCCGACCAGACTGGGTGAAACAGAACCACTGGCTAAATAATAGTCTTTCTTGGTGCCCTGACTTTTAAATAAAGAACTCAAGCCGATGGCAACAAATAGCCCCATAAAACAAAAAAAACTGATAATCAATGGAGCATCCTTAATTGTATTTGGTTTGTTTTAAGCGGCTTCTTGCCACCCTTAACATCATCCGGTCGCAGTAAATCAATTGTTATTTCTACATTCGGGAAGTATAGCATTGGTCTGGTTGGGTAAAGACAGTGGCACAGGTATCTGTCAGATCTGCACTCTGACAGCTTTCGACCCAAAGCAGACATTCCATCACAATCTATTGGGCTAAGTACTACTATATAGCATGGGATCAAGGGGAGTACGCCAGTGGGACTCATAATTCCCTGTTTTGTCTTGATTATCGACTTACTAGGAATTATAGTCCTTGTATGTATAGATATTACAGAGAAAGACCATTCCCCTTAACAACAAGTTAGGGCCACAAAACAAAATGGATTAGTAGTGAGAACCAATTACGTTTTAATTGATTTCGAGAATGTACACCCGAAAAACCTAGGAATCCTTAAAGGTCATGATTTCAAGGTGATTGTATTCGTAGGTGCCAAACAAACCAAGATCACTCTTGAACTAGCAACTGCTATGCAGTCACTTGGTGATAATGCGAAGTACATACAAATTGAAGGCAATGGGCCTAACGCACTAGACTTTCATATAGCATTTTACATTGGTGAGATCTCAGCAAATAACAATAATTGCTATTTCCACATAATTTCAAAAGATACTGGCTTTGATCCGTTAATCAGGCATCTGAAAACAAAGAAAATATATGTGCAGAGAGAGAAAGATGTTTCTGAAATACCACTTCTAAAGATCTCAAACGCCGAGTCATTGCCTGAAAGAGTGAATTCAATTATAGAATTTTTAAAATCTCGAGGTAACGCCAAGCCTAGAACCATAAAGACACTCTCTAATTCAATTAACTCTCTTTTCATGAGAAAACTCGGAGATGAGGAGCTTGCTGAAATAGTCGAGGAGTTAATAAAAAGAAAGGTTGTTATCGTTAGTGGCACAAAGGTTAGCTATGATTTGCCAGCATAGCCCTAACAAATCAGTCAAGTTCGCTCCCTCTAATCGCTAGGACTGTCGCTCCGCTCCAGCCCCTTACTTAAAACTTTATAGCATTTAGGAAGTACATGAGTATTAACAAACACAAATATATAAAACTATTGGAGTATGCCGTAGCTCAGAAAAGCTCTTATTACATGGAGCCAGGATTGCTTGCAGCCAACATGACTGAAACGGAGTTTGAAAATATTCGAGACAGCATCTTTATCAATGCAAATACACAAGCTCCACCGCCAAATAAGAATCAAGTGTTTGATTGGCGTCTAAAGCCTGAAGCAGTTTTTGGTTATCTAACTTACAAACAATACGAACACGCTCAGCAATCATCAAAGCAAGCTATATATATATCAGCTATTTCACTGGCAGTTGCCACTCTCACCTTAGTGGTAGCAGGGTTCAGTATATGGCTATAACAAGGCGCGCGTTCGGATACAAACTACGCTTCGCTTGTGCCGCGCAGCTTTATCGTTAGACAAATGACCTTTTTGGCACATTAGCGATGAATTGCTCAAAGGTCGCTATTCGACCCAAAGCGGACATAGATT
>Ga0224506_10000406_pt1 | contig 37991 bp, 47 predicted proteins | sample SF_Jan12_sed_USG_2_FD_169108 | JGI IMG/M metagenome (GOLD analysis project Ga0224506, IMG submission 169108) | Sediment microbial communities from San Francisco Bay, California, United States - SF_Jan12_sed_USGS_8_1 | ecosystem: Environmental > Aquatic > Marine > Sediment | place: USA... | reverse complement strand
ATTTTAATTGTTATCGGAATAAAAATACTGGTTGAACATTTAGTCTAGAGGATGCCCACGACAAGAAATCAAAAGTCGTAAAATGTTGTGGTTGGGCCCCAATAAGTTAACCGACCTCTCATTTAGAAAGTCTTAAATGCGCTTCCGATGATTTTAAATAGCGAAAAGTATAAAAGAAGAGTTCAAGCCGCTTTCTTGGGGCCCGTAGCGCAGTCTGGCTAGCGCACCGGCCTTTTAAGCCGGGTGTCGAGGGTTCGAATCCCTCCGGGCCCGTTGTTAGGCGGTGTGTGGGGAGGGTATGCCAGCTAAATTTGACGTTGGGCAGCACGTGCTCGTGCCAAAACATGAGATATTATCGAAGGAGAAGGCGCAAGAGGTCCTTCAGCGTTACAAGATTTTTCCCCACCAGCTCCCACTTATCAAAAGTTCCGATTCCGCCGCTAAAGCCATAGGGGCCAAGTCCGGAGACATCCTCAAAATCACCCGTAACAGTCCCACAGCGGGAAAAGCCGTCGTGTACAGGTATGTGATCGAGAAGTAGGTGGTGGCATGCAGGACACTTGGCCTTTAGTAGAGGCTTTCTTCAAGGAAAAGGGGCTTGTGAGGCAACACCTAGACTCCTACAATGAATTCATCGAGCGTGGTATCCAGCGTGTCATCGACGGAATAGGTGGCGTAGATATCGATATCGCGGGCGTCAATGTCAAGTTTGGTCAGGTGAGATTAGGTAGCCCCTCGGTGAAAGAAGCCGATGGGTCCCGTCCAGAAATATTTCCGAGCGAGGCGAGATTGCGAAATCTCAGCTACACTGCACCGATTTATCTTGAAGTGCGTCTTATCACGCAGGGAAAGGAACAGCCCACAGACGAAGTGTATATCGGTGAGCTGCCAGTAATGCTCAAGTCAAAGCTCTGCAGGCTTAGTGAAAAGAGCGAGGATGAACTGATAGCTGCCGACGAGGACCCTCTAGATCCTGGGGGCTATTTCATCGTCAATGGTTCGGAGCGCGTGATCGTCACCCAAGAGGATCTTGCGTCGAACTCGATTTTGGTGGAGCGAGATGAGCGCATGGGTACAGCGGTAGCGAAGGTCTTCTCAACCCAGCGCGGTTTTCGGGCACTCGTCGTGGTCGAGCGGAAGCGCGATGGCCTGTTGCGCGTCTCGTTTCCCGCCGTTCCAGGACAAGTACCGCTCGTGGTTCTGATGCGTGCCTTGGGACTCGAGAGCGATCGCGAGATCGTCGAAGCTGTTTCTGATGACCAAGAACTCATTCGTGAACTCTTCGAGAACCTACAGGAAGCGGTTGAAGTAAAAACGCGCGAGGATGCACTCGACTTGATAGGGAAGCGAGTGGCAATAGGGCAGACCAAGGAATACCGGCTGGAGCGGGCACAAGAGGTGTTAGACAGGTACCTTTTACCACACATAGGCCCCCGCCCAAAGGACCGCATCGGTAAGGTGTACTATCTAGGTAGGATGGCTGAGCAGGTGATAGAACTTGCACTCGGTCGGAGAGATGTAAACGATAAGGACCACTATGCAAACAAACGGCTGAAGCTAGCGGGTGATTTGCTTGAGAACGTGTTCAGGCTAGCTTTCCTCAATCTTACCCGGGACATCAAATATCAGCTTGAGCGGGCAAATGCGAGGGGCAGGGAACTCAACGTCAAGACTGCGGCGCGTGCAGACGTGCTGACTGAACGAATCCGGCACGCTTTGGCCACCGGCAACTGGCCGGGTGGACGATCCGGGGTGAGCCAGCTCTTAGACCGGACGAACTACATTGCCGCCATCTCACACCTGCGTCGCGTCGTCTCTCCCCTGAGCCGGAGCCAGCCTCACTTCGAGGCACGTGACCTCCACCCGACGCACTGGGGAAAGATTTGTCCGTGCGAGACTCCGGAGGGCCCGAACTGTGGGCTTGTGAAAAATCTCGCGCTGATGGCCGAGATCTCGACAGGGACCGAAGAGGGGAAGGGCGAGCGACTCTTGTACAAGCTTGGTGTCATAAAGATTCAGAAGGGTAGCGAGCACAAGGGCAAGAGTGTCGTTTATATCAACGGGCGATTAATCGGCATAGCCGAAAATGGGCAAATGCTTGTGGAGGAATTCAGGCGTCATCGTCGTAAGGGGAGCGTCGATGAGCAAATCAACATAGCATATAGGGAGGACACAAACGAGGTGCGGATAAACACGGACGCCGGCCGAGTGCGCAGACCAGTGATTGTCGTCGAGGGCGGGAAATCCCTTCTGGCCGATGAGTACATCGAGAAGGTCAAGGATGGTGAACTCACTTGGCGCGACCTGATTCGGGAGGGCATAATTGAGTACTTAGACGCCGAGGAGGAGGAAAACTCTTTTATCGCGATCTCGCAACAGGAGCTGACGCCCGAACACACCCACTTTGAGCTTCACCAGCTAGCGATCTTGGGGATAAGCGCAGCCCTCATTCCCTACGCCGAACACAATCAATCACCGCGGAATACTTACGGCGCGAACATGGCCAAACAGGCGCTCGGGGTTGGGGTAACCAATATTCACAACCGTGTGGATACGCGGAGTCACTTTTTACACTACCCACAAGTCCCACTTATCTGGACCAAGGTGATGGACGCGGTTGGCTTCGACCGCAGGGCCGCTGGGCAGAACGTTGTGGTGGCAATCGCGACCTACGGCGGCTACAACATGGAAGATGCTCTCATCGTCAACAAAGATTCCATTGATCGTGGCTTTGGGAGAACGACGTTTTACAGGGCTTACGAAGCAGAGGAAGGCAGGTATCTTGGGGGACAAGAGGACAAGTTCGAGATCCCAAGCGAGGAGATCCGAGGGTATGCTGACGCGAGCCTCTACCGGAACCTCGGGGAAGATGGGATAACTGAGATTGAATCCGAAGTTCGGGGCGAGGATGTATTGATCGGGCGGACAAGCCCACCGAGATTCTTAGAGGAGATAGACGAGTTCGGCATCGCAGTCGAGCATGGACGTCGGGAAAGTTCGATAAGAGTCAGACCCAGCGAGGGAGGGATCGTTGACATGATTCTCATGAGCACGACGTCTGAAGGAAACAAACTCGTGAGGGCGCGGGTCAGAGATTTGCGCATACCGGAGATTGGGGACAAGCTTGCGTCTAGGCATGGTCAGAAGGGAGTCATTGGAATCGTCCTCGATAGCTCGGACATGCCATTCACCGAAAGTGGGATAGTGCCTGATGTTATCATCAACCCGCACGCCATCCCTTCACGCATGTCGGTAGGACAGTTGCTGGAGATGATTGCCGGTAAAGGCGGAGCGATCGCTGGGCAACGAATTGATGGCACGCCGTTCGCGGGAATGTCGGAAAAGCAAATGCGCGAAATGCTTCAAGCTTGCGGGTTCATGCATACAGGTAAGGAGGTCATGTATAACGGGGTTACTGGTGAAATGATTCCCACGGACATCTTCATCGGCGTCTGTTATTATCAAAAGCTTCACCATATGGTTGCGGACAAAATCCATGCTCGCTCTCGAGGGCCGGTACAGGTTCTGACCCATCAGCCGACCGAGGGTAGAGCGCGCGAAGGAGGGTTGCGCTTCGGCGAAATGGAACGTGACTGTTTGATTGGCCATGGTGCAGCGATGTTGCTGAAGGAGCGCCTCTTGGACGCCTCGGATAGATACACCAGCCTGATATGCGGCAAATGCGGCAGTTTTGCGATTTACGACAGGCGGCGAGATCGTACGTACTGCCCAGTTTGTGATGAAGACTCGGAGATTTACGGGGTGGAGATATCCTACGCGTTCAAGTTACTCATCGACGAGCTTAAGTCGATGTGTATGTCGCCACGCTTGCGGCTGAAGGATAGGGCCTAGGTGATGATTATGATGCACATCCCCAAATTAATCGACCGCATGGACTTCGGCTTGATGTCGCCAGAGGAGATACGAAAAATTTCGGTGACGAAAGTTGTCACTGCTGACACCTACGATGAAGATGGTTATCCCATAGAGCGGGGACTCATGGACTCTCGCCTCGGCGTGATTGACCCGGGTCTGAAGTGCCGAACCTGTGGCGCGCGGTCAGGCGATTGCCCAGGTCATTTCGGTCACATCGAGTTGGCGCGTCCCGTCATCCATGTGGGCTACGTGGACGCAATCTACAACTGCCTTCGTGCGACATGTAGAAAATGTGGTAGAATATTGTTATCGGAGTCAAAACTTGAGGAATATCTCAAAAGGATCAAGGAGATGAGGGAGGTTGGATGGAAATGGTGGGGGATGACAAATGAAATCGTTAAGAGCGCCTCAACCACAGAGAAGTGCCCCTACTGTGAAGAAAAACAGGCTGCACTGAAGCTTGAAAAACCTACCGGATTTGTCGAAAGCAAAAACCGCCTTACGCCCAGCGATGTACGGGAGAGGCTTGAGCGCATAACGAATGAGGATGCGATGTTATTGGGGATAAATTCTAAAATTGCTAGACCGGAGTGGATGATCTTAACGGCTTTGCCTATTCCCTCTGTGACAGTCAGACCGAGCATAACACTTGAGTCTGGGGCACGATCCGAAGACGACCTCACCCACAAGATAGTGGACATCATACGGATTAACCAGCGCTTGAGTGAAAATATCGAAGCTGGTGCCCCTCACCTAATTGTCGAGGATCTCTGGGAGCTGTTGCAGTATCACGTCACGACATATTTCGACAACGGGGTTTCTGGTATCCCTCCAGCGCGACACAGATCGGGTCGCGTTCTGCGCACGCTTGCTCAGCGCCTGCGCGGGAAAGAGGGGCGCTTCCGCGGGAACCTCTCGGGCAAGCGTGTCGACTTCTCCGCACGCACGGTCATCTCTCCGGATCCGAACATCAGCATCAACGAGATAGGTGTGCCTGAATATATCGCGAGGATTCTGAGCATACCCGTTCGTGCGACCAAGCACAATATTGAGGATCTCCGCAACCTAGTCCGCCGGGGACCCGACATTTATCCGGGTGCGAACTGCTTGATAAGTTCTGATGGCAAACGCTACGACCTGCGCTATGCTGATTGTGAGGAACTAGCGAAAACCCTCGAGCCGGGATTCATAGTCGAGCGGCACATGATGAACGGTGGTATCTTGCTATTTAACCGTCAGCCATCTCTCCACCGCATGTCGATAATGGCCCACGAGGTTAAGGTCCTACCTGGGCGCACTTTCAGGCTCAACCTAAGCGTTTGCCCGCCCTACAATGCCGACTTCGATGGCGATGAGATGAACGTGCACGCTCCCCAACGCGAGGAGGCCCAGGCCGAGGCTCGTATTCTGATGAGGGTTCAGGAGCAGATCCTCTCGCCACGATTTGGGGGCCCGATTATAGGGGGCATCCAGGACCATATAACGGGCGCATACCTGCTCACGCGTAAAGGCACGCTGCTGACGAGAGAACAAAGCCAACAGCTCTTGGCGACTGCGGGGGTGTTCGCCAGTCTGCCTAAGCCAGCAGTCAAAGAAAAGGGCGTCGAGTATTGGGCTGGCAAACAAGTCTTCAGCATGCTTCTTCCTAGGGGACTGAATTTGACATTCAAGGCCAAGATATGTGAGAACTGCACCCGCTGCAAGAAAGAGGAGTGCGAAATCGATGCGTACGTGGTCATACGGGACGGGCAGTTGCTCCGCGGGGTTATGGACGCGCGGAGCTACAAGGCGCTCGACCGATGTGAGGTGTTAGACCGGATTGTCAAAGATTACGGTACGACGGCTGCCCGGGAATTTTTGGATCGGGTAACAAAGCTCTCGATTGCCGCCGCAGTCATGTTTGGGTTCACAACGAGCATTGATGATGAAGACATCCCGCCCGAGGCAAAGGAGCGGATAAGCGAGGTGCTCGATGATGCGCGAGAGAAAGTGAACAAACTGATTGAGGTTTACAATGCCGGAGAGCTCGAGCCATTTCCCGGCCGATCACTCCGAGAAACACTCGAGATGCGCATAATGGAGGTGCTCGCGGAGAGCAGGGACCGAACGGGAGAGATAGCTGAGAAATATCTCGGTCTTGACAATCCTGCCGTCATCATGGCTAGAACTGGCGCGCGCGGCAGCATGCTCAACCTCACGCAGATGACGGCTTGCGTTGGGCAGCAGTCCGTCCGGGGAGAACGTCTGAGTCGAGGCTACAGGGGGCGCACCCTGCCCCATTTCAAGTCCGGGAACCTCGGCGCGGAAGCCCGCGGATTCGTAAGTTCCAGCTACAAGGATGGCCTCAAGCCACTTGAGTTTTTCTTCCATGCTATGGGTGGGAGAGAGGGCTTGGTCGATACCGCAGTTCGAACTGCGCAGAGCGGCTACATGCAGCGTCGCCTAATCAATGCCCTCCAAGACCTTCGCGTCGAGAACGATGGGACAGTACGCGATGATCGGGGTGCGGTGGTGCAGTTCGTGTATGGCGAGGACGGAGTCGACCCGGCGCGCAGTGACAATGGAAAAGCCGTCAATGTTGAAAAAATAATCGAGCGAGTTGTTGGGGGGTAGTGCATGGCGGGCGTCTCTCCTGATACAATAAAGACTGAAGTTCGCAAGCTGGATGGTGTGGTTCCCGAAGCAGTGGTTAAGGGGCTAGAGGGGAGCTTACTGCGCGTGGGTAAAGAACGAGCGATAACACGCGAACAACTCGGCGAAATAATCAAAGGCGTCAATCAGGCATATGTAAATGCCATGGTCGAGCCCGGGGAGGCCGTCGGCACAGTAGCTGCACAATCAATTGGCGAGCCGGGCACCCAGATGACGTTGCGGACCTTCCACTATGCGGGAGTAGCCGAGTTGAACGTAACGTTGGGACTCCCTAGATTGATCGAAATCGTCGATGCGAGACGGGTCCCTTCAGCTGCCCTAATGACGATTTACCTAAAGGAGAAGTACGCCAAGAGTAAGGAGAAAGCACGCGAATTCGCCCAAAAGATCGAAATGACCACGGTTGAGGATGTCGTCCTACAGACCGAGATGGACCTCATTAACATAGTTTTCGTCCTCACCCTTGACCGTTCCCGTATGCAGCGAAGGGAGTTAACTCCTTCAAAGGTGGTCTCCACAATCAAGGGAGCGCTGAAGGTGGATGCATTGATTGATGGTTATAAACTGCGTATAAAACCGACAACCCAGAGCTTATCTGAGTTGCGTAGGCTCGCTTCGAAAATAAGGGCACTGCCACTCCACGGCGTTAAGGGAATCAACAGGGTGGTCGTGAAGATGGAGGATAATGAATATGTTGTTTATACTGAGGGCTCCAACTTATCTGAAATCTTGGCAATGCCAGAGGTGGACCAGACAAGGACCTCGACCAATAACGTCCACGAAATCGAGGCGGTTCTTGGCGTGGAGGCGGCACGCAACGCTATAATTGATGAGGCGAGAAAAACGCTTGATGAGCAAGGGCTCGATGTGGACGTGAGGCACATCATGCTGGCTGCCGATATGATGACCGCATCGGGCACGGTGAAACAGATGGGCAGGCACGGAGTCAGCGGTGGAAAGGCCAGTGTGCTCGCGCGGGCCTCATTCGAAATCACGACTAAGCACCTTTTAGAGGCGTGTGTCCACGGAGAGAGCGACAGGCTCGACGGCATAATCGAAAATGTCATCGCGGGGCAGCCAATTCCGTTAGGGACGGGTTCAGTGGAGCTAGCGATGCGGAGGGAAGGGGAAAGTGGACGTAAGTAAGGAGATACGCCAAGCGGTTGACACCGGCAATGTTATCTTGGGCACAGATAAATCTCGGAAGGTTCTCAAGATCGGGCAGGCAAAATTGGTAATCGTGTCATCGAACTGCCGATCGGAAGTTTTGGAGGATATCAGACGTTATTCAGGGTTAGCAAATATTCCTGTTCACATTTTCGCTGGGGACAGCGCGGAGCTGGGGCTCGCCTGCGGCAAGCCATTTTTGGTGAGCGTGCTTGCGGTCCTAGAGCCGGGAGTTTCGAACATTCTTAGTCTGGGGAAAACGAAATGAGCATCAAACTCAGTGCCGATGAAATGCGCTACATCGCCCTCTTCGAAGGCTTGACGGGAGCGAGGGTCCACGATTGTATAATTCACGAAAACGGGGCTAGGCTCACCTTCGTCGTGAAGACGGGGGATATCGGTTTTGTCATAGGGAAAGGTGGAAATAAGATCAGAAGGACAAAGCGGATGATCGGGAAAAGCGTCGAAGTCGTCGAGTACTCTGCAGACCCGGTAAAGTTCGTAAAAAATATATTGATGCCCGCAAGGGTCAAGGGGGTCAACATCGTCGAACGTGAAGGCAAGAAAATTGCGTTGATAGACGTTGAGGAACAAGACCGAGGAATAGCCATCGGTCGAGGAGGCAGGAAGATCCAGTGCGCAAAGAAACTTGCCCTCCGCCATCACGGAATTCAAGACATCTCACTTGTTTGATTTTTAAGGTTGGAGAGGGAAATATTCTTTTAGGTGGGTAATGTGAGTAAAGGTTCCAGAGGAGAATTTGCAGCTCGAAAGCTGGGTTCTAAACGGCAGGAGTTTAGATGGAAGAGCGCTCAATACAAGCGGCGGGTGCTCAGGCTGGACGAAAAAGCTGACCCTCTCGAAGGGTCGCCGCAGGGTAGGGGAATCGTCCTTGAAAAGGTTGGGGTAGAAGCCAAACAGCCAAACTCTGCGATTAGGAAATGCGTTCGCGTTCAGCTCATCAAGAATGGTCGCCAGGTCACCGCCTTCGCTCCTAGGGATGGCGCAATTGGGTTCATCGATGAACACGACGAGGTCGTCATCGAGGGGATAGGGGGTGCAAAGGGTGGTTCGTACGGTGATATCCCTGGCGTTCGCTACAAGGTGATTAAAGTGAATGATGTTTCGCTGAATGAGCTCGTGGGGGGGCGCAAGGAGAAGCCAGCGCGGTGATTGGGTGGCGTTCAAGTACTTCGACAAGTGGTCGGTCGATGATATTGCGATAGAGGATCCCGGGCTGAAGCAGTACATTCGGCTGGAGCCAGGTATGGTCCTACATGGCGGCGGAAGACATTCCCGTAAACAATTTGGAAAAGCGGGTGTGCCGATCGTCGAGCGATTGATAAATAAAATTATGCGATCAGGGCCGGGCGTGAGGAAGCTCGGAGGCAAGGCAATCCGCGGCGCCAAAGCCTGTGGTAAAAAATACAAGGAATATAACATCGTGCGTAAGTCATTTGAGATCGTCGAAAAGCAGACGAATAAGAATCCCGTTCAAGTTTTGATCGATGCCATACAGAACTCGGCTCCACGCGAGGAGACGACCCGGATAAGCTACGGGGGGATGACCTACTACGTCGCCGTTGACTCCTCCCCCCAGCGGAGGCTCGACATCGCACTCAAGAACCTCGCGGCCGGGAGCTTCGCAGCTTCTTTCTCAAACAAAAAATCGATCGAGGAGTGCCTTGCCGAGGAACTCATCATGGCCGCTAACAACGACATGAAGAGTTTCGCCGTGGCGCGCAAAGGGGAGACTGAGCGAATAGCAAGGGGAGCAAGATAGCGCAAGGCTTTTAAAATACACACGCAAATTGGAATTAGATATGGGAGGAGATACGAATGGTGAAACCTCACTTGAATCTGATAACAATCGGGCATGTGGATCACGGTAAGTCCACGTTGGCAGGGAGAACCTTTTACGAAAAGGGATTGGTGAAAGAGGAGGATTTAAGAAAGTTCGAGGCGATGGGCGACAGAGGTAAGACCTTCAAGTTCGCTTGGGTGATGGACGCCCTTAAGGAGGAGCGAGAGCGGGGACTTACCATCGACCTCGCGCATAAAAAGTTTGAAACGAACAAGTACTATTTCACTGTCATTGATGCCCCAGGGCACCGGGACTTTGTTAAAAACATGATTACTGGAGCGAGCCAAGCTGACGCAGCTGTGCTCGTGGTCGCAGCTGATGATGGGATTATGCCTCAGACGCGGGAGCATGCGGCGCTCGCCTTTACCCTTGGAGTTGGGCAACTGGTGATTGTTGTAAATAAGATGGATCTCGTGGGTTACAAAGAGGATGTGTTTAACAAGCTCAAATCTGAGATTACCGACCTGCTGAGAACAGTTGGCTACAAGAATCCAGAAAAATTTACGTTCGTTCCCGCTTCGGCGTTCCATGGGGATAATGTGACCAAACCTAGTGACAAGATGAAGTGGTACACCGGCCCTGTCTTTTATGCCTCGCTGGATGCATTTACTGTGCCCCCGAAACCCGTCGACAAACCGCTTCGACTGCCCGTGCAGGACGTGTACTCGATCACTGGGGTTGGAACCGTGCCTGTGGGGAGGGTTGAAACGGGAGTGCTGAAGGCTGGCGACACCCTCATCTTTGAGCCTGCGGGAGTAAGTGCAGAGGTGAAATCGATCGAGATGCACCATGAAACAATACCTCAGGCCGAGCCCGGCGACAATATAGGTTTTAGCGTTCGAGGAATCGAGAAGAACGCGATAAGGCGGGGAGATGTTGCGGGACATCCGAAGGCGCCTCCAACTGTGGTTAAAGAGTTCACTGCACGAATTGCCGTTCTTCAGCATCCAACGGCGGTAGCTGCCGGCTATACTCCTGTCTTCCACGCTCACACGGCGCAGGTAGCGTGCACCATATCAGAAATTACCCAGAAGCTAGACCCGAAGACCGGTGAAGTGGTTCAGGAGAAGCCAGAGTTTATAAAGAAGGGAGATATGGCGACGATTAAGGTAACGCCTACCAAGCCCATGGTGATCGAGAAGGCTGCTGATCTCCCACAACTGAGTCGCTTCGCCGTGCGCGACATGGGCATGACTATCGCAGCAGGTGTCTGCGTAGACCTGATCCCCGCGAAATAGTCCCAACTCTTTTATTACCCTCGCTCCTTTAGGTAGGGTGAGGGGTAGCATTGCAAAAGGCGCGCATAAGGCTTTCGAGCACTGACCCGAAAAAGCTCGACGAGGTCTGCAAGCAAATCTCTGGCATAGCGGAGCGGGTCGGCATCAAGCTCTCGGGGCCCATTCCCCTCCCCACGCGCAGGATAGTGGTGCCCACGAGAAAATCGCCCGATGGTGAGGGAACGGCGACGTGGGACCGGTGGGAGCTGCGCGTGCATAAGCGCTTAATTGACATGCAGGCAGACGAGCGAGTGATGCGACAGATTATGCGCATCCAAGTGCCTGAAGAAGTCGCGATTGAGATCGAGCTCAAGACCTAATTTTAAAATAGTTAATTAGTGAGAGACATACTCTCATTTTGGTGCCGGGGTAGCCAAGCCAGGTAAGGCGCACGCCTTGAGAGCGTGTGGCCCTTTGGGCCTCAAGGGTTCAAATCCCTTCCCCGGCGCTAAAACAAAATTTTTCCTGATTTCAATCTAGATGTCAATGCGAGATATAAAATAGCGATTTTTGCAAATGTGTTTTCGTATGGCTTTAAAAGGTTAATCTCTTTATAACTAAAAAGCAAGGCGAGTTATGTTTAAAAATCCAAGAAAAACTGAAGGCTTGTCAGAGGAAGAAGCCGCTCGAAGGCTGGGCGAGGAAGGATACAACGAACTGCCATACGCCGAGGAGAGAAGTGTACCTAAAATAATTTCTGAAGTCATTAGGGAGCCAATGTTTCTGCTCCTAATTTCGTGCGGCATCATTTACCTTGTACTTGGGGATTTGGAAGAAGCGATTATTCTCATGAGTTTCGTATTCGTGATAATAGGCATAGCAATCTACCACGAAAGAAAGACCGAAAGGGCGCTGGATGCCCTCAGGCATTTATCGAGCCCGCGTGCTCTGGTCATCCGAGGAGGAAAACAGAAGAGGATTCCTGGGCGAGAAGTTGTACGTGAAGACATCCTTCTTCTATCAGATGGCGACAGGGTTCCCGCAGATTGCGTAATGCTGGATTCAATGTACTTGCTTGTTGATGAATCACTACTCACGGGAGAATCTGTACCAGTAAGAAAGACCACATGGGATGGAGTCACTGAGATTGGCAGACCTGGTGGAGATGACAATCCATTCGTTTATTCTGGAACATTGGTAGTTCAAGGACATGGACTTGCCAAAGTTGTAGCGACTGGAGTAAAAACTGAAATGGGGAAGATAGGAAAGGTCCTTAAGAGTCTAGAACCGGAGGATACGCCTCTTCAAAAAGAAACAGGAAAGCTTGTTCGCAATCTGGCACTCATAGGTCTCCTGCTCTGTGTCATAGTTATAGCGACTTATGCGATTACTAGGGGGGACCTGCTAAACGGCATGCTTGTCGGAATAACGCTCGCGATGGCGATTCTTCCTGAAGAGTTCCCCGTAGTTCTAGCGGTATTTCTTGCACTTGGGGCGTGGCGGATTTCTAAGAAAAGAGTGCTAACGCGCAGAGTCGCTGCGCTAGAAACTCTGGGCTCAGCCACCGTTTTCTGTGTTGACAAGACGGGAACTCTGACTATGAACAAGATGAACGTCAGTAAAATATTTGCGGGCAAAGAATTCTACGATGTCGGGGAAAAGGGGCCCCTGCCTGAAAAATTCCACGAGGTTGTAGAATTTGGCGTCCTCGCGAGCATGAAAGATGCGTTTGACCCGATGGAGAAGGCAATAAAGAATCTCTCAGAAAAATATCTAGCAAATACGGAGCACATCCATAGTAACTGGAATCTAGTTCAGGAGTATATACTTTCAAAAAAGCTTCTAGCGATGTCTCAGGTCTGGAACTCGCCGGATGGTAATGAGTATGTTATAGCCTCGAAGGGTGCTCCCGAAGCCATCGCGGACCTATGCCATTTTGATAAGGATGGGATGAAAGAGATCTCCAAAAACATCGCGACGATGGTGAGCGAAGGCCTAAGGGTAATAGGGGTATCCAAGGCGTACTTCAAAAAGGCCGACCTGCCGGGAAAACAGCATGACTTCAAGTTCGAATTCCTAGGACTACTCGGGTTCGAGGATCCGGCAAGAGATGGTGTCGCTGAGGCAATAAAAGAATGTTATACTGCAGGGATAAGGGTTGTAATGATTTCTGGTGATTATCCCGGTACAGCACAGCACATAGCGAAAAAGGTTGGGCTAGAGCCAAATGATAAGGTGATTACCGGGCCAGAACTTGAAAAGATGGATGATAAAGAACTCAAGGAAAGAATAAAGGGAGTAAATATATTCGCCAGAGTAGTTCCTGAACAGAAGTTGAAAATAGTTAATGCCCTTAAGGCAAACGGCGAAATCGTCGCAATGACGGGTGATGGAGTCAATGATGCCCCAGCGCTGAAATCGGCCAACATAGGTATAGCTATGGGGGAAAGGGGGACCGATGTAGCTAGAGAGGCTTCCTCACTCGTTTTACTCGATGACGATTTCTCATCAACCGTTCGGGCAGTCAAGCTCGGAAGGAGGATTTACGATAACATAAGAAAGGCGATGGTTTACATACTTACAATTCACATACCAATCGCGGGAATAACAATTATACCCGTCCTTTTCAACATGCCCCTAGTCCTTCTGCCAGTCCATATTGTATTTCTCGAACTGATAATAGACCCTGCGTGTTCGATAGTTTTCGAAGCGCAGGCAGAAGAAGCTGACGTTATGAAACGTCCGCCTAGAGATCCAAAGAAAAAAATGTTCGACACAAGAACTTTAGGATTATGCGTATTGCAGGGTTTAATAGTTTTTCTAACAATCCTTTTAATTTTCGGGATCTCTTTCTATCGCGGGCTAGGAGAATTTGAGGCGCGGGCACTCACCTTCACTACTCTCATAATAGCTAACCTTGGTCTGATATTAGCGAACCTCTCTTGGTCAAGAAATGTAATCTATTCAATTCGCTCCAAAAATTCTGCCCTTTGGTTTGTTGTGGGCGGGACTATCATATTTCTCGCTCTAGTGCTCTACGTTCCAGCGCTCCGTGACATTTTCAAACTGGCATATCTTCATCCCATTGACATAGCGATTTGTCTTGGTGCTGGCATTTTGAGCGTGTTGTGGTTTGAAATTTTGAAGATGCTGAAGCCCCTCAAAATCTGAATCCGTGTATGCCTTCTTGTGCTAGAGATGCTTTGAGCACGTGGCCCTTTTGGCCTCGGGAGTTCAAATCTCCCCCCCGGCGCTTCTATTTTTATTAAAAAAAGGGAAGAGGATTTTATTGTTTACGATTCCTTCAGAGAAACCCGTATGATATCTGTTTCTAAAATTTCTTGTTGAATGTATGGAAGAGTACAGCTAGTAATGCAAGGTGCACAGCAAATCCTACTCCCAGATGAATGTAATCATTAGTGCCGATGGTTAATACTTTGTCGAGGGCCATGAATGTCCAGAAGTTTGGAATCAGGCCGAAAACATACTTCCAGTTTTCGGCGATGAAGAGGGCGAAGAGGGGGAGGAGGAATGCGCCTCCAAGCGTTTTCATCACGGCGAAACCTTGTACTTTGTTACTTGCAAGTACATTTATTATCAACGCCATCACCGGCGTGAACACGGCAAACAGAACCGCAACCGGCAGATACAAAAGAAATGGAACTTCCACAAGGCCGGTTAGTGCCGGAAAAATGGCGACATAGATAAACGAGAATAACGTCATTAATAACATTCTGTAGATGAGGTAAGCGCTCCTTGAAATAGGCATGACACGTAACACCGTTAGCAGGTTTTCATCGCGCTCATCCATGATGAGGAACGCAGTGATGAAACCAAAAATCATGGGCATCATAATAGTCATCATCATGAACAACATAGGGTAGAATGGCTCAAGGTAGTACACATTCTCTGAAATCCATGGGATGACGAACCTAGTCATCACAACGAAGATTATTGGATATGCAACAAAGGCATAAACATAAAATTTGTCTCTTAAGATGTTTCTTAAATCGTTTACGAGTAGTTTGCCGATGTATGCCATTTTACTTTCCCCCCATTATTATATGTTTATAGAATGCTTTTTTTGCAAGATAATAGCATAAAGTTGTCCATAAGGTCAAGTAAACAACTGAATATATTGTTTCCCATAAGGCGATTTCGCTGAACACACCTTTGAGTAGGAAAAAGGATGCCTGTGAAGGCCATAGGTAGAATATAACGTTTTCATACAATCCAGATACGTGCAGCATTGGAGGAATAAATAATATTAGAAATGAAAACGCCATCGTGAGTAAATATTCGTTTAGACTACTGCATCTTGATACTAAGATGAAACCAAGCAGTATGAGAAACACGGATGTGAGAATTATTCCAAGGAACATGTAAAGATAGTTGAACGCGAATCCATGAGCAAGGAATAAAAACAGCAAAGCTGCTATAATCGAAAGCGCAGTTAGTGATATTATTTTAGCAAGAAAATAGTTTCGTGTCTCCATTGGTGTGACGGTGAGTGCTTGGAGTGTGTTTTCAGTTTTTTCAAATAGCACCAGCGCTCCAACGAACATGATACCAATTAGTGCTGGATCTAAAAACAAAAACACTGTACGAAAGTATTCCGTGTTTATGAATGGTATTGTCTCAAGGGCAAGGAAGTATAGGACAACGCTTGCTATCGAGAGGTGGATTATCTTGTACCTTGATTGCAGGATGAACTCCCATTTGACCATTGTTTTAAGTTGCGTCATTACAGCTGCCTTCCTGTAACCTTGATGAATACCTCTTCTAGAGTTGCATCAGCGGTGTGGATGGTCTGAACTTGCCCTCCTTTTAGCAGTTTTATGAACTTGCTGTTCGTACCAAGATTTGCCAGTTGGAACTTGTCTCGTATGAGTTTATCGCCTTTGAGATATTCCACTCTGACGAGTTTTTTGCCGTGTTTTATCTTAAGTTCCTTTGGGCTTGCAATCAGGTTTAATTTGCCATCTATTATGAATCCTATCTTGTCACAAAGCTCGTCAGCAACAGTCATATTATGTGTTGTAAGAAAGATTGATTTGCCCTCCTTCTTCTTTTTCAGGATGATGTTTTTGACCTGTCTGGAGCTGACTGGGTCAAGACCAGTGGTTGGTTCATCTAGAAACAGTATCTGAGGGTTGTTGAGCAATGCCCTTATGAAATTTAGTTTCATTTTCATACCCTTGGAAAATGAGCCTACCCTCTGATTGGCGTCCTGGTCTAGGTCTACCATTTTCAGCAGTTCATGAGGATCAACGGTTTTCCTACTGTAAAAGGAAGCAAACAGTTCTAGGTTCTCCAAGGCGGTGAGTTTCTGGTAATGATTGGGGAATTCGAAGCAGACACCGATTCTCTCATATAAGTCTGATTTCCAGTTTTGAAGGTCTTTATCTAGTAATTCAACATTTCCACCGTATCCTTTGAGTAGTCCTATGATTATCTTTTGTGTGGTGGTCTTCCCTGCACCATTTGGTCCTAAGAACCCAAAGATTTCTCCTTCCTTTATTTGGAAAGAAATTCCGTTTAATGCTTTCTTTTTTGATTTTGGATATGTGAACTCAAGATTTTCTACTTTTATCATATCACATCCCCATCCTTCTTTTACTCGTATATTGCTTTTCGTCTTAAATTCTAGTATTAAATATAAATCCGCCTAATGTCGAGGTGGCAAAATGAGCGTGGAAATCCTCATCCTCTAGAACCTGCTCGTCTACCAGCCGCACGACGGGTACACGGCGGCGTGGATGGTGCGGATCTACTTGGTGTAGGCCATAAAGGATGGAAGTCTTTCGGTGTTTTATCTCAGGAGAGTAACGCCTCCAAAAATCCCGACCGGAGGCAGAAAGTATCGATTTGCCCGTAAAACCTGTGCCAAAATCCCTTCCCCGGCGCCACGGAGTCCAACGAACAAACCACCAAAAAATCCGTGCACCCAGTAAGTTTAAATCCAATTTCTAAAAACAACATTTGATGGTGAAAGCAGGAATAGGTCTCGCAGGACTAGGCTTCATGGCTAGGGTTCATTCCCGGGCTCTAAATGGGATACCGGAAGCCAAAATAGTCGCCGCATGGTCGAAATTTCCCGAGGAACACGTGAAGTTCGATGAGTTCAGCAAGAAATTAGGATTCGAGATTGAAACATATTACACAAACATTGAAAAAATGCTTGAAGACCCAGGGGTCGATGCGGTCATTTGTGCCATCCCATCAAGATTCGCTGAACCCATAGCTAATGAGATTATCAGGGCCGGGAAACCTGCCCTTATCGAATGTCCTCCAAGTGATACTCCTGAAGGAATAGACCGCATGGAGAAATTTGCAAAAGAGCGAGGTGTCAAATTGATGCCTGGCCACTGTTATCGATTCGCCCCCTGTTTTAAAAAATCTAAAGAACTCGTCGATAAAGACGAAATCGGGGCACCTTTATTCGTTCACTTTAGAGAATTCGTGCCCGCAGATAGTCTCGCGAGACAATGGGCGCCCGGATCTTGGATTTGGGATAAGGACAAGGGCGGGCCAATACCAACTATGACGGTTTTTTGCATGGATATGGCGCGCTGGCTTTTGAAATCCGAACCTGTGTCGTTGTATGCAACGGTCAAATGGCAAGAGCTACCACAACTTGGCACCTTGGGATACACCGTGTCAAACGTGATTAAATTCGAGAACGATGTTACGTGGGTTAACGAATTCAGCAGCAGCTTTGCACCGTCCGTGGGTTCTTCTATGAAGATGGAAATCTTTGGTGAAAATGGGAACGCTGTGATGGTAGACGGCCCTGAGAGAGTGATCCTTCACACAGAGAAAAAAGGGGTAAAGCGGGAATGGTATTTTGACATAACTCGACCCGAGAGATGGGGCCATAAACCACAGGACGAGCATTTCATCAGATCGGTTGTACTCGGTCACGAGGAGCCAATCGTGAAGTTGCAGGATGCAAAAAAAGCACTAAAAATGTCTTTAGCAATCTTAGAATCATCGAAAACCAACAGGGTAATTCAATTCGATTAGTTTTAGTAAAAAATTCTTGCTCAACTTTGTCTGATTTTTCCTTCTTTGAAATATTCGTCAGATGCAGGTTTTTATTTGGCTCGCGGAAAAGTCTTCATACATGCAGCACGCTTGAAAACTTTTATGGGCCATCTATGGGGTGTCTCAAACAGCGGCTTTCGGTTAAATTTATCCTAAGTTACCTGAAGAACCAAAGTGATGACAAAGCGTTTCGAGTGGGTCGAACACCCGTCGGACATCGGCTTTCGCGCCTACGGTCGCGACCTAGCTGAGGCCTTCGAGAACGCGGCGCTTGCTTTCTTCGAGGTGATGGTCGACACAAGCAAGGTCGAGCCGCGCGAGGAGGTCAAGGTCGAGCTGGAGGCTGAGGACGAGGGGGCTCTGCTTTATGATTGGTTAGAGAGACTGCTCTACTTTCACGACACCCAAAACTTAGTGATGTCAAAGTTCAGGGTGACGATTTCTGGGGTCAATGACGGCTTCAAGCTCATTGCTCGAGCTTGGGGAGAACCGTTCGACCCGACTAAGCACCCCGAGAGAACCGCAGTCAAGGCGATGACCTACCACATGATGGAAATCAAGTGCGAACCTGAACGCTGCTCGGTGCAAGCGGTCGTAGATATTTAAAAAATTACACGCTTTTCAAACCAAAGAGTAATTAACGCTGCAAGCACCTGTTAGTTTAAGGTGCAAAAATGTTGTGGGATAAGATTAAGCAAATCGACGATGTGCGGTGGGAGATCCCTAAGGACTACAAGCCTGGGATGCGAGTTCCAGTTCGGATATACGCTGACGCCGAGCTGCTAAATGAAATGCGCAGGGACCTGACGTTGGAGCAAGCCGTGAATGTATCGTTCCTGCAGGGCATCTACAAATACTCGATAACGCTCCCAGATGGCCATCAAGGATACGGATTTCCGATAGGTGGAGTCGCGGCTACCGACGCTGAGATGGGCGTCATTAGCCCCGGCGGTGTGGGATACGACATCAACTGTGGAGTGCGGTTGTTGCAGACCAATTTTGACAAAAAAGACATCGAGCCGAAACTCCGCGAACTCGTAGACGCCTTCTTCCGAAACGTGCCCTCAGGGCTGGGTAGCAAGGGAAAGGTCAGGCTTACCTATCCCCAGCTTGATGAAGTTCTTGAGAACGGCGTAAGGTGGGCTGTCGAGAACGGTTTTGGCTGGAAAGAGGACATGGAAAGACTTGAAGAGGGAGGGTGCCTTGCCGGTGCTGATGCGAGTAGAGTGAGTCAGCGTGCAAAAGAGCGTGGCCGCCCCCAGCTTGGCAGCCTTGGAAGTGGTAATCATTTCTTGGAGATTCAAGTGGTCGATAAAATTTTTGACCAGGAAGTCGCTTCCTCTTTTGGGATAACTCACGAGGGACAAGTCACGGTTATGATTCACACCGGATCGAGGGGTCTGGGCCATCAAGTCTGCTCTGACTATTTAAGAACTATGGAACACATTGTTAGAAAATATGGCATAACTCTCCCAGATAGAGAGCTTGTTAATGTGCCGATAAATTCTCCTGAGGGGCAGGCATATCTCGCAGCGATGGCGTGCGCTGCAAACTACGGCTTCACAAATAGACAGATGATTACACATTGGGTGAGAGAATCGTTCGAGCAAGTCTTTGGGCAGGACGTGGAAAAATTGGGTCTCCACCTTGTTTACGGGCTTGCACATAACATCGCTAAATTTGAGGAGCACCAAATTGACGGAGGGCGCAAGAAAGTTTGTGTACATCGGAAAGGTGCTACAAGAGCATTTCCCCCCGGACACCCCAGTGTGCCCGCCCTGTACCGTAGCGTTGGGCAACCGGTGATTATCCCGGGGGACATGGGCACTGCCTCCTACGTGCTTGTGGGCACCGAGCAGGCGATGCAGGAGACGTTTGCCTCGACCGCCCACGGCGCAGGGCGTCACATGAGCCGCACGGCGGCGCTCAAGCAGTTCCGAGGTGAAAATGTGAAGAAAGAGCTCGAGTCGAAGGGCATCATAGTGCGAGCGGCCAAGGTTTCTGTAATCGCGGAGGAGGCGCCAAGAAGCTACAAAGATATCCATAAGGTCTGTGAGGTGTCCCATAGGGCGGGAATCGCTCGAATGGTCGCCCGCTTGAAACCTATGGGAGTTGCAAAGGGTTAGGCGATTATGTTCAGAACATTCACATCGTTTTTTGTGCTGCTGCCGTCCTCGCTCGTTGCTGACGCACCTGACATTCGACAGAAAACCCTCAAGATTGGTTCAATCGGGCGTGCGCTGGCGATTTTTCGTGTTGGTAAGGTTTGTATTTATAACGATGATGACTCCCACGTTAAAAATCAAGCTTACGAGGCCAAGATTATCTCAACACTTTTGCATTATATGGAAACGCCGCAATATCTGCGCAAACTCCTATTTCCACGTGAGCGAGAGCTTCGCTACGCTGGTTTGCTACCGCCGCTGCGTATACCCTCCCATCCGCTCGCAGATGAAAAGACCGCCGCTGGCAATTATCGTGAAGCCGTCGTTATAGATGTGGGCAAAACTGGGAGCCTGCTTGAACTCGGGATACGTGAGCGTGGCATCACAAGTGAAAAACTCAGCGTTGGTCAGCGGTTAACGGTTAGACTCGGCGAAGGTTTGGGTGAGGGCAAACGCGCAATCGAGCGGGTACCCCGGAGCGAAGTCGGTGAATACTGGGGCTACGAAGTCCTACGGGCGAAAACCCTCGCAGAGGCCTTAAAAGTTCTGAAAACAGACTATACGATAGGAACGTCGCGGTACGGACAAAATTTATATGAAGCCGTGCAAGCGATAAGGAGTAGCAATCCTCGCAGCGTGGCGGTGGCCTTTGGGGGTTCCTATGCGGGCCTCTTCGAAATCTGCGAGCGCCAAGGCGTCGATGCGGGCAAACTCTTCGACGTCGTAATCAACACGATCCCGAGCCAAGGGGCCGCCACCGTTCGAACGGAGGAAGCGCTTGTGGCAACGCTCGCGCTGCTGAACGCGCTCATTGAGGGATAAGATGGGAAGGCGAAAACATCGTCCGAGGCGGGGCTCACTCGCCTACATGCCGCGAGTGCGAGCCCCACGCCCGATCGCCCATGTGCGGGCTTGGCCAGCGGAAGCTACCCTACGCCTCCAAGAGTTTGTCGGCTACAAGGCAGGGATGACCCAAATCTTTATGATAGACGACCGCAAGAAGAGCCTGACCTCGGGCCAAGAGATAAACATTCCTGCTACGGTCGTCGAGACTCCCCCTCTTATCATCTGTTCTGCTCGTCTGTACAGCTCGACCACTCGGGGACTCAACGCTGCAACGGATATCTGGGCGAGCGAGCTGCCGAAGGATCTTGCTAAAACGGTGAACTTGCCCAAAAAGTACGACCAGCAAAAAGCGTTCGAGCGCGCAGAAGCACTCATAAAAGAGGAAAAAATTGTCGACGTTCGTGTACTCGCGTGTACCCAGCCCCGCGCCAGCAACGTGCACAAGAAAAAGCCAGACTTGATCGAAATCCGCGTCGGGGGCAGCAAGATAGAGGAAAGATGGAATTACTGCAAAGGATTGCTGGGGAAGCAGGTCCGCGTTGCCGATGTCTTTAAGGATGGCGAATACGTTGATGTGCTCGCGATCACTAAGGGGAAAGGATTTCAGGGGCCCGTCAAGCGCTGGGGAATCAAAATTTTGCCTCGTAAGACCAAGGAGGGGCACCGCCAAGTTGGAACGCTTGGCCCTTGGTCGCCGGCGCGGATAATGTGGACCGTTCCCGCCGCAGGACAGATGGGCTACCACCAGCGCACGGATTTCAACAAGCGCATTTTGAAGCTCGGGGGTGATGGAAAGGAGGTGACGCCAAGCGGTGGTTTCCTCAGGTATGGTCCAATCAAGGGAGATTTCATCGTGCTCGCGGGTTCGGTACCAGGCCCCACGAAAAGGCTTGTGCACCTCCGACAACCCATGCGCCTGCCCGCTAGAACTCCGACCTCGCCGCCCTCTATCACTTACATAAGCACGGCTTCCCAGCAGGGTGCATGAAGATGAAAGTCCACGTATATTCTCTTGAGGGTAAACCCGTCGAGGAGATCGAACTCCCAGCGATCTTCGATGAACAATTCAGACCTGACATCATCAGGCGCGCGGTGATGGCTGCCCAGACTGCCCGGCTTCAGCCTTGGGGAGCTGACTGGATGGCGGGCAAGCGCACTTCCGCCGAGACATGGGGGAAGGGACATGGCGTTGCTCGAGTTCGTCGCGTGAAGGGAAGTCGTTACCCAGCTGCTGGACATGGGGCTTTTGCCCCCTTCACAGTCGGAGGGAGACGGGCCCACCCACCAAAAGTCGAAAAGGTTCTTCGAGAGCGTATCAACCGAAAAGAGCGCCGGCTTGCCGTTCGCTCGACGGTCGCCGCTACCAAGGAGAAAAAGTTGATCAGCTCAAGAGGGCACATCGTTGAAAAAGTTGCTGAGCTCCCGCTCGTGATAACTGACGAGCTTGAGGGGATTGGGAGGGCTAGCCAGACAAAGGAAATCTTCCAAAAGCTCGGATTGTGGCAGGATGTGGAGCGCGTCGCTAGGAGTAAGCGAGTGCGGGCGGGGCGTGGCAAGATGCGCGGCAGGCGATATCGGCAGGCTGTCGGTCCACTTATCGTGGTGGGAGAAGACAAGGGCATCAAACTTGGTGCGAGGAACTTGCCTGGCGTCGAGGTCGTGAAAGTTAGAACTCTTAACGCAGAACAGCTCGCACCTGGAGGAGTTGCAGGACGGCTTACAGTATGGACAAAAGGAGCCATCCAAAAGCTCGCCGGAGGATTGTTCGCATGAAGGACCCGCACAAAGTCGTGCTCTACCCGCAGGCCACGGAGAAGGCCGTGAAGCTAATCGAATCTGAAAATAAGCTCATGTTTATCGTGGCGAATGACGCAACCCGATCGGACGTGAAGCGCGCGATCGAGCTGCTTTTTGAAGTGAAAGTTGATAGCGTGAAAATAGAGGTAACCCCGGATGGGCGAAAACGCGCTTATGTGAGGCTCGCGCCTGAGTTCATGGCGGACGAGATAGCCTCGAAACTGGGGATGATCTGATGGGAAAGCGGATAAGAGCTCAAAGGCTCGGCAAAGGGTCGCCTACCTACCGTGCAAAGTCCTGGCGAAAGCTTGGTGAGGTTAAGCTCCCTCCAGCCGAAAAAGAGGCTGAAGCAGTTGTGATCGACATCCTGCATGATTCTGGCAGAAGTGCCCCGGTGGCTAGGATAAGGTATGGTGATAAGGAAGAGCGTTTGGTGCTCGCGCCTGAGGGGTTAAAAGTGGGAGATAAAATAATGTGTGGTATTTCAGTCCCTATCAAGCTGGGCAACACACTCTCACTTGCTGAAATTCCGGAGGGCACCCCACTTCACAACATCGAATCAAGACCGGGGGATGGGGGACGCTTTGTTCGCGCCTCCGGCACCCATGGTATCCTGATTGCCCACGACATCGGCCGTGCGACAGTTCAGCTCCCTTCGGGGGAAATTAGAGATTTCAACCCACGTTGCCGAGCTACCGTGGGGGTCGTCGCTGGCGGTGGGCGTCTAGAGAAACCGTTCGTCAAGGCCGGAAAGCGCTATCACGCCATGCTCGCGCGAGGGAAGCCATACCCTCATGTGCGGGGTGTCGCGATGAATGTAGTCGACCACCCCTTTGGGGGGGGCAGGGGCAAGCACGCAGGTAGGCCGAAAACTGTTGGACGGGGTGCGCCGCCTGGACAAAAGGTGGGATTAATAGCGGCAAAGAGAACGGGTAAGAGGTAAGCGCATGCCGAAGAAGTTTACGTTTAGGGGTTATTCGATTGAGGAGCTCCAGAAACTTACGCTCGACGATTTTGCAAAGCTCCTGCCAGCACGCCAGCGGCGCTCGCTCGTCCGCGGTCTCACGCCTCGAGAGAAGAAGTTGATTGAACGCATTAGAAGGGCGCGAGAGGCTGGAAAAATAGAGGCCCCCATCCGAACCCATTGCCGAGAGATGGTGATCCTGCCCGAGATGGTCGGCCTGAAGTTCGCCATCCACAATGGAAAGGAGTTTTTCATGGTCGAGGTGAAGCCGGAGATGGTCGGTCACCGCCTCGGCGAGTTCTCCCAGACGCGCCGGAAGGTCACCCATGGAACCCCTGGTATTGGGGCAACCCGCAGCTCGTTATACGTTCCGCTGAAGTGATTTGATGCCTAAATTCGGTTATTCTACAAAAGTGGATGAACCATGCGCGAGAGCTTTCGGCAGAGAAATGCGGGTCTCACCCAAGCACGCGATGGAAGTCTGCAGGGCAATCAAAGGTATGAGACTAGCTACGGCCAAGGAGTATTTGCAAGCGGTTGTTGATAAGAAAAAACCCGTTCCATTCAAACGCCATCGAAAGAAGGTCGCGCATAGGCGAGGGGCAGGAGGAAGCGGACAATTTCCGGTTAAAACAGCACGCGCGATTATAAAGATTTTGGAGAATGCTGAGGCCAACGCAACGTACAAAGGGCTCGACGCGGAGAAACTCAAAATTGTGCACGCAAGCGCCCATAAGGGGATCACAATCCCCGGATTCTTGCCCCGCGCTTTCGCTCGAGCCACCCCATTCAACAAGCCGCTGACTAATGTGGAGATAATCCTCAAGGAGGCAACATAGTGCCCGTGGAGCGCACCTTCATTAAGCTCGGCTTAAAACGTGTGGAGCTCGATGAGTTCTTAGCGCGAGAGCTCGAGCGGGCGGGGTACGGTGGGGCAGACATCAGGCGAATCCCAACCGGCACGCGGGTCGCACTCTATGTCGAGCGGCCTGGAATGGTGATCGGGCGTAAGGGAAAAAGCATAAAGCATCTCACTGATGAGCTTGCCCAAAAATTTGGACTGGAGAACCCTCAGGTCGAAGTCGTCGAGCTCACGAAGCCTGAACTTTGCGCTCCTATTATGGCGAAGCGAATCGCGTTCGCCCTCGAGCGTGGGATAAGCGCGAGGCGAGTCGGGCACACTACGCTGCGGAGGATAATGAACGCTGGTGCCAGAGGCGCCGAAGTCAAAATCTCAGGTAGGATAGCTGGAGAACGCACCCGTACTCAACGCTTCTATCAGGGTTACCTTAGCAAGGCGGGGGAACCAGCGGAAAAATTGGTTAGCCACGGTTACGCGGCCGCGAAGCTGAAGCCAGGGATAGCAGGGGTAAAGGTGCTAATAATGCCTCCTGATGTACCACTACCAGACGATATCAAAATTGCGGCTGAGGAAACCCCCAAGCCGGAGGAAGTTGTTCCAGCGGTGGGGGCGGGCGAGGGACAGGAAAAGGCTAAGGCCGTCGAGGGAGAAGCAAAAGAAGTTAAACCCGAGGAGGGCGAGGAAAGTGGCGATACTCAGACCCAGTGAGATTCGAGATTTGAGCGTTGATGAGATGATGGCAAAGATCAGAGAGCTCCGGGCCGAACTCGCCCGAACGCGCGCCACTGCAGCCGCAGGAGGCTCGCTCGAGAATCCGGCGCGAATCCGTGAGCTCCGACGCACGATAGCTCGAATACTCACAATCATGAAAGAAAAACAAAAGGGAGGTGCATGAGAGCTGCCAGAGGTCTGCAAGGTCTGTGGTTTGCCCAAAGAGCTCTGCGTCTGCCAAGAGATCGCTCGCAAACAGCAGCGGATCAATGTATATTCAATCAAGCGAAAATACGGCAAAATTATGACCATCATTGAAGGCATAGATGAGAAACAACTTGATATCAAGGAACTTACAAAGAGCTTGAAGTCGAAGCTTGCGTGCGGCGGAACCTCGAAAGAGGGTCACATCGAGCTTCAGGGCAATCACAAAGCCCGAGCGAAAGGGGTACTCGTGGAGATGGGTTTCGCCCCTGAGATGATCGACACGAGATAGGTGAAGCGTATGCCGATAACTAAGCGAAACGTGCTGCGGCATGAGCTCATTGGGCTCAACGCTAGGGTCACGAATAGTTCGGATCCTACGCTGCTCGGCACTTATGGCACCATCGTCGACGAGACGCGTGACATACTGACGATTGAGCAGGCTGGCAGGGCCAAGATTGTGCCCAAGGCGAGCTCTAAATTCATGTTCACCCGCCCTAGCGGCGAGAAAGTCGAAGTCGACGGAGCGAAGCTCGTCGGGCAGCCTGAGGAGCGAGTGAAGAAGAGGAGGTAAAGCTATGGTAGGCATGGGAATAAAACCCCCAAAGGAACGATGTTCCGATCTGAAGTGCCCATTTCACGGCACGCTTTCGGTGCGAGGCAGAACTTTCGAAGGCGTCGTGGTGAGCGATAAGATGTCACGTACTGTTGCAATCGAGATGGAGCGCATGCAGGTAATCCCAAAATACGAGCGATATGAACGTCGCACCTCCAAGCTCTATGCGCACAACCCACCCTGCATTGCCGCTCACGTTGGTGATAAGGTGAAAATTATGGAGTGTCGACGGCTGAGCAAGACCAAAGCATTCGTCGTCGTGCAGAAGCTGGGGGAGTAGTATGGGAAAGAAAGGTGTTGGCACTTCGATTGGTGTGGTTACGGTGGCGCCCATAAGAGCGTTGCCGATTGGGGCGCGTCTCAGCTGCGCCGACAACACGGGGGCCAAAGAGTTGCAAATCGTGAGCGTTGTCGGTTACCACGGTCGACGCAGGCGCATGGGCAAGGCAGGAGTAGGAGACCACATCGTCGCCTCGGTCAAGCGGGGCACCCCCGAGTTTCGGAAACAACTCGTCCGCGCAATCATCATCCGCCAGCGCAAGGAGTATCGCCGCACAGATGGGATGCGGATAAAATTTGAGGGCAACGCAGCAGTTCTGATAACCCCTGAGGGGGCTCCTAGGGGTTCGGAGATCAAAGGACCCATGGCTCGCGAGGCAGCCGAGCGGTGGCCCCGCGTAGCTGGGATAGCCTCAACGGTGGTATGAACAATGGTGAGCAAACAGCCTAGAAAACAACACTTAGCGCTTTACGCCGCGCCCTTGCACCGAAGGCACCGATTCCTTTCCGCACCCCTCAGCCGCGAGCTCCGGGGGAAATACAAAACGCGCTCTCTACCCGTGCGGAAGGGGGACAAGATACGGGTCATGCAGGGCGACTTTAAGAAGCTTGAAGGCGACGTGCTCGAGGTAGATACGAAGCGGCGCCGCATCCAAGTTCAGGGAGCGACGACTACCAAGGCTGATGGAACTCAAGTCAATAGGCCGCTCGCGCCGTCAAACGTTGTATTGATAAAGCTATCCTCGGACAAGGAGCGCGATAAGGTGCTCGAGAGGAGGTCAAAAGGTGGCGAAAAAAGGACAAAGTAGACACATGAAACGCTACGTGGCGACGCGGGCACTGAAGCTTCCGCGCAAGTCTTTCCCCTGGATGGTGAAGTCCTCACCAGGCCCCCATCCTCGCAAGAGTTCCCTGCCGCTCCGGCTGCTTTTGAGGGATTACCTTTCGCTTGCCCGAACCGCTCGGGAAGCAGATAGAATTCTCGCAGGAGGGCAAGTGCTCGTGGACGGCAGGGTGAGGCGAAGTCCCAAATTCCCCGTTGGCCTGATGGACGTGGTGCAACTGCTTACCTTGAACCAAAACTATCGAGTGCTTCTAGACCACCGTGGGCGTCTAGTCCTCCATGAGATAGATAAAGCTGAAACTTCTTTGAAGCTTTGCAAGGTCATGCGCAAAGACATCTTACGGGGCAGGCGGGTCCAGCTCTCTTTCCACGACGGCAAGACGCTCGTCGGCGATTTTGATGAGTTCAGGCCAGAAGATGGGGTAAAGCTCACCCTACCCGAGATCAAGGTGCTCGAGCGATTTCCGTTTGAAAAGGGGGCCACGGTATTGGTCACCGGTGGGAAAAACGTGAGCAAGGTCGGCACCATAACCGATGTCAAATTGGTCGAGGGTAAACGGCCAAACATCGTGACGTTCGAGGCCGCCGGCGAAACTTTCCAAGCTCCCGAACATTACGTATTCGTTGTTGGAAAGGAGAAGCCCGCCATTTCGCTGCAGGAGGCATCTGCATGAACCTGATGCGCGAGATTCGAATCGAGAAAGTTACCCTAAATATAGGGGTCGGCGAGGGCGGCGACAAGCTCGCGAAGGCCGAGCGGGTGCTAGGAAGCATCACGGGACGAAAACCAGCGCGAGCGCAGGCGAAGCAGACGATAAGGGAATGGGGAGTAAAGCAAGGCGAGCCCATAGGTTGCAAGGTCACGTTGCGCGGCGAGGAAGCCACAAAAATTCTAAAGCGATTGTTCGATGCAGTCGAGCGCCGCCTCAGCGAGAAGTGTTTTGATGGTAAAGGAAACTTCGCTTTCGGGGTCAAGGAGCACATCGATATCTCCGGCGTTTCTTATGATCCAGAAATAGGCATCTTCGGGATAGATGTATGTGTAACGCTTCAGAGACCCGGATATCGGATCAAGCGCAGGAGGCGTCAACCAAAGGTGATACCAAAAAGGCACTGTATCGTTAAAGAGGAAGCAATAAATTTCATCACCGAGAAATTTGGAGTTCAGGTGGTCTGATGGCAAGGCGGAAGTTTGGACGGGGGGCTCATAAGTGCATCCGATGTGGCAGGTATGGGCATGTATACCAGCAATACGGGCTAAAGTTGTGCCGACGCTGCTTCCGCGAACTGGCGCCGAAGATGGGGTTCAAAAAATATGGGTGAGCAGATGCTGTTAGACCCTCTAGCCAATGCGCTATCAAAAATCGAGAACTACGAGCGTGCTCGAAAGCGCGAGGCGATAGTCGCCCCCGCATCGAAGCTGACTAGCGAGGTGTTGCGCATCATGCAGGAGGAAGGATTCATAGGTGAGTTCGAGTTCATTGACGATGGCCGCGGTGGGAAGTTCAGGGTTGTGCTGCAGGGTAAGATAAACGGATGTGGGGTGATAAAACCCCGATACGCCGTGAAGCGCGACGGTTACGAGCAGTGGGAGAAGCGCTACCTGCCCGCGGCTGGGTTCGGCTTGCTATTGGTCTCCACCCCGCGAGGAGTCATATCCCACCGACAGGCTGAAGAGCAGGGTTTGGGCGGACGACTTTTAGCGTACGTTTACTAACCATATGCCCGACCTGTGGATAAATCCTTCAATGAATTTCTTCATGTTCTACCAAAAACGTCACGTCTAACCCTTATATCAAGTGCCCTAAAATGTTATGAAAGACTAAAAGAATGCTGAGTCGTGTGATGGTGTCCAAATGGCAGCGGCAAAAATCAGGGAAGAGATAGAGGTGCCCGAAGGTGTAGAGCTTAAGCTCTCGGGCAAGGCGATAGAGGTTAGTGGACCGAAGGGTAAGCTAGCACGCAATTTCGATGTCCCCGGAATCGAGATGAGAATGGAGGGGAAAAAGATTTTGATTGAAATATCATCTACGCGTCGAAAGCATCGGGCTGCACTTGGTATGGTTCGGGCTCGTCTGGTTAATATGTTTAAGGGCGTTACTACTGGTTTCACCTACAAGCTCCGCGTGGTTTACTCGCATTTTCCGATCACGATAAAGATAGAGGGAAAGCGTGCCCTGATTCAAAACTTTCTTGGTGAGCGGGCTCCCCGCATGGCCAAGATCGTCGGTGGCGTGAACGTGGAAGTAAAGGGGGAAGAAATAATTGTCCAAGGCATCGATAGGGACGAAGTCGGACAGACGGCATTTAATATCGAACAGGCAACTTTCATCAGGCACCGCGACCCACGCGTCTTTCAAGACGGGTGTTATATTGTAGGTAGGGCATGAGAATGACGAGAAAAAAACGAACTCCTAAATTCAGGCGTCAGGAGTGGTTTAGGTTTGCAAAGCTCGGTGAAAAGTGGCGCAAGCCCCGAGGCAGCGACAGCAAGATGCGGCTTGGCGTAAGTGGAAAACCGACGATTGTCTCAATTGGCTATCGATCGCCGAAAAACATACGGGGGGTTCATCCTTCTGGATTTGTCGAAGTTCTGGTGCATGCTCCCCGCGATCTCGATGGACTTGACACGAGCAAGCAAGCGGTTCGGATAGGCTCAAGCGTCGGTGGGCGAAAACGGGAACAGATCTTGGCTAAAGCCAAGGAGCTTGGTATCCGGGTGCTAAATCCTGGAGGAGGCGAAAAACGTGAAGTTGAACACGCAGCGTAGGCTGGCGGCTGATGTCCTCGGCGTGGGTGTTAACCGAGTCTGGATTGACTCCGCCCGTATCTCCGATGTTTCAGCGGCGATCTCGCGTGAGGATATCAATCGCTTGATCCGACAGGGCGCGATCAAGGCGAGGCCGGAGCTAGGGATAAGCCGTGGAAGGTTCAGGCGGCGGGCCGCCAAGCGCAAGCGAGGCAGGCGGCGAGGCGTTGGGAGCAGGAAGGGCACGCGGAGGGCTAGGCAACCGAAAAAGGCGAGTTGGATCAGAACCGTGCGGCCACTGCGCGTGAGGCTGCGTGAACTTAAGCGAGAGGGAACAATCGATCGGCACGAGTATTGCAGGCTCTACCGGATGGTAAAAGGTGGGGCCTTCAAGAGCAAAGCTCATCTAGAAACCCACCTTAAGGAACGAGGACTTTTGAAGGGATGAAGATGTCGAAGATCGGACCACGCTGGAAGGTTGAGTTCAGGCGCAAGCGAAAGGGAAAGACTGATTATAGGCGTAGGCTCAAGTTCCTACGTTCCGGAAAACCGCGACTGGTAACGAGAATTTCGCTAAAGCATGTCATCGCCCAATTCGTGCGCGCCACCCCTAGCGGGGACCTCACCCTTGCCTCAGCGCACTCGAAAGAGCTTGAGAAGCTCGGGTGGAAGGGATACACTGCAAATACTCCCGCGGCCTACCTAGTGGGGCTTCTCTGCGGCTACCGCGCGTTGAAAGCTGGGACAAAGGAGTGTGCTTTGGATATCGGGATGCACAACCCAACTTCACAAGTTAAAGTTTTCACCGTGCTCAAGGGGGCGCTCGACGCAGGTCTACAAATTCCCCATGGTGAAGTGGTTTTACCCAGCGATGAGCGGATACGCGGGGAACACATCGCCCAGTACGCCGCGAGGCTGAAGGAGAAGAATGAAAAAGCATATCGCGCGCAATTTTCCGCCTACCTTCAACGTGGGTTGTCACCAGAGCAGCTACCGGAGCACTTTAATGAAATCAAGCGGGCAATAGTTACGCAGTTTGGTGAGTAGAATGCGAAGAAAATCTAGAGCACGGAAAAAACCAATAAGAGAGAGATTCAACATCGACCTCTGGCAGCCTCGGACGAGCATGGGGCGAGCGGTAAAGGAAGGGCAGATAACCGAAATATCCCAGATCCTGCGGCAGGGGAGACCGATCAAAGAGCCTGAGGTTGTCGATGCACTCGTGCCAAACCTCGAGGAGGACATCTTGGGGGTTAGCTTGGTCCAGCGGATGCACAAGTCGGGGCGCCGAATTAAATATCGTGTGGTCACGGCGGTCGGAAATCGAGGGGGGATTGTCGGAGTTGGGCACGCGAGCGCACGCGAGATTGGCCCCTCCATACGAAAGGCCATAACAACGGCGAAGCTAAACGTCGTGGAGGTCGCGCGGGGCTGTGGGAGTTGGGAATGTGCCTGCGGGCGGCCTCATTCAGTTCCATTCGAGGTTACCGGGAAAAGCGGTAGCGTCCACATGACGATAAAACCCGCCCCTCGCGGACTGGGGTTAGCAGCGGCTGAGGTCTCTAAGGTAATCCTTCGAATGGCCGGAATCAAAGATACTTGGATTCACTCTCGCGGACAAACGCGCACGACACTCAACTTCGCTCTCGCTACCTTCGATGCCCTAAAGCAGACCACAAGGGTAGCCCTGCGGGAATCTCATAAGGGCCACGTTTTCATCGGAAAGGTTGGTGAACTAGGTGACCAAGCTAGCGGTAGTTAGGGTACGCGGTAGCGTGAACTTGCGGCGTGATGTGCTGGAAACAATGCAAATGTTAGGCCTAACGCGTGTCAATCATTGCATCATAATCGATGATATCCCTTCCTACCTCGGGATGCTGCAGAAAGCAAAGGATGTTCTTACATGGGGGGAGGTCGAGCAGGGGGTGTTAGAGCAACTCATCCGAAAACGCGGTAGGTTAGCTGGCGACAAGCGCTTGACCGATGAATTCGCCAAATCTCAAACTTCGTTTCAATCGTTGAGCGAGTTCGCCGCCGCGGTGCATGCTGGCGAGGTTGAGCTCAGAGCACTTCCCAGATTGAAGAAAGTTTTCAGACTTCACCCACCGCGAAAGGGATACAAAGCCACGAAGCGACCCTTCAAGGATTTTGGCGATTTGGGCTACCGTGGCGAGCGAATTAACGAACTCATCCTCAAAATGATTTAGGTGTTTTAAATGGTGGTGCGAAGGCGACGAAAGGTTCGGAAGCAAAGAGGCAGAAGAACTTACGGAAGGGGATGCTCGAAGCGGGGACGCGGGAGCGGGGAAAAGGGCGGAAAGGGGCTAAGCGGCGGTCACAAGCAGAAATGGTCATACGTGCTTAGATACATGCCCAAACATTTCGGCAAGCACGGGTTCACACGCTTTTCCAAATTGAGGAGGAAAGTCAACGCGATCAATGTAGGTGAACTCGACGAGCGCCTCGACGAACTTCTGCAGCAGGGTATCGCCAAACGCGAGGAGGAGCGGATCGTGGTCGACATCGGGAAACTTGGTTTTGAGAGGGTGCTCGGTGGAGGGCACGTCACCCGCCCTATCGAGGTCGTCGCGAAGGAATTTGTTGGGTCGGCGAAGCGAAAACTCGAGGAGGCAGGCGGCAAGGCAATAGCGGGTGAAGGCGATGGAACAAGCTGAGCAGCCGCGGTCCAAACTTTACGCCCTTGAAGGCCTCGTACGAAGACTTCCTGAGGTCTCGGTTCCAAAACGGCACGTTTCCTTTAAAGAAAAGTTCATGTGGACGGGGATAGCCCTCATCGGCTTCTTCGTTTTAACCCAAGTTTCGCTTTATGGAATGGCTGCCGGAGCAGGGCAAACGGCATTCTTTGGGCAGCTACGATTCATACTCGCCAGCCATGCAGGGAGCTTGATGGAGCTTGGTATCGGGCCGATCGTCACCGCGGGCATCATCATGCAGCTACTGGTTGGGAGCAAGATAATCGGGCTTGACCTGAGCAAGACAGAGGATCGCGCCCTCTTCACTGGCGTCCAGAAAATAGGGGCCATACTCATGGGCATCTTCCAGGCGTCGATGCTCGTGATGTCGGGGTGGTACGGGGTCGCCTTTGGCTCAGGCGCGGGTATCTTCCTAATCGTTCAGCTCACGATAGGAGTACTCATCGTGGTCTACCTCGACGAAGTGGTTTCGAAATATGGGTTTGGGAGCGGGATCAGCATCTTCATCATGGCAGGCGTGGCAGGGACGATTTTTTGGCAGGCTTTCAATCCACTGCAAGTTGGTGGCCAATTTACTGGAGCGATCCCCAATTTCTTCGGGACCATGCTCGGCGGGGGCAACATTTCTGATGCATTTTTCAGGCCGGGGATGCCAAACATGATGGGTGTTTTCGCCACCATTATCGTCTTCTTCATCGTCGTGTACGCCGAAAGCATGCGCATCGAGATTCCCCTCGCATACGGTCGCTTCGGGGGCATTCGGGGGCGCTACCCGATAAAGTTCCTTTACACCTCGGTCATCCCTGTAATTCTCGCGATGGTGGTGTTTGCGAACATCAGGATGTTGGGGATGGTTTTCTCGCCACTCCAAGGAGCTTCCTATTACCTCAGTGCCCCGAACGGCATCTTTGACGTGATGGCCGATCCTCTCCGGGCTGGGATTTACATATCAATCTTAGTCTTGCTATGCATGGGCTTCGCTTGGCTCTGGGCAAACATGACGGGGATGGGGCCTCGCGATGTGGCGCGGCAGCTCGATCGATCTGGAATGTTAATCCCCGGATTTCGCCGTGATATAAGAGTGATGGAGTGGGTATTGGGCCGCTACATCATGACGGCTGCACTGCTCGGAGGGGCATTTGTCGGAGCGATCTCCGCAGTTGCAGACTTTATGGGCGCCTTGGGCAGCGGCACGGGTATCTTGCTGACCGTGGGCATTATGTATAGTCTTTACCAAGAGATAGCGAAGGAACGTATGACAGAGATGTTTCCGGCGATGAGGAGGTTATTTGGTGAGTAGGGTAGTCGTGGTTACGGGTGTGCCAGGCACTGGAAAGAGCACCGTTGTCCAAGAGGCGCTAAAGCAGCTCAAAACTCAGGATGTCGAGTACGAGTTTATAAACTACGGTGACGTGATGCTTAAACTAATGCGCGATCGCGAAGGAGTGACCGACCGCGACGAGATGCGGAAGTTTCCGACAGGCTCATATCGTGAGATCCAGCGTGAGGCCGGAAAGCAGATCGCGCGCGCGGCCCGGCAAAAATTTGTGCTTGTTGACACCCACTGCTTAATCAAAAAACCCGAGGGCTATTATCCAGGCCTCCCCCGATGGGTGATCGAGGAGCTCAATCCTGAATCAATCGTGATAATTGAGGCGACCCCTGAAGAGGTCGCGCGGCGGCGCACCAAGGACACCATGCGCCGACGAGACAAAGAACTCTTAGATGAAGTCGTGGAGCACCAACTATTAAACCGCGCTACGGCGACGGCCTATGCGACGCTCACGGGTGCGACGGTGAGGATAATCCATAATAGGGATGGAAAACTCAGTAAAGCTGTGAAGGAAATGGTCGAGGTACTTAGGTGAACCCATGCGCCGCTTACTCGTTTGCCCGCTAATCGTCGTCTTCCTGCTTGCAAGCTTCGCTATGACAGCTGGTGCAGAGGAGGCGGAAGATGAGCATGGAACTTACAAGGTACTGTTGCAGACCGTAGACAGCTCCATCATATCCCTCAGGCAAGGAGGCAGTGCATCGGGAAGTTTGAGCCAAGCACGAACACTCTACAATAGTCTTGTGGGTCCATATGAAAATGATAATTTTGGCGGTAGTCCGAAACTCATAGAGATAGACAACCGAATAACCCAAGCTTTCAACTCTTTGCAGCAATCGGCAACGGAGGAAAATATTCGGGTTCTACGCTCGGACATCTCACTAATGGCGAGCGAGCTTGGGATTGGGCTATCTTCCATCTACGAATACGCGCTATTCATCGTCCTCGGAATCGGGATATTTGTCTCCCTCCTTATCACCTTGATAACCCGACGTGTCGTGAACTGGGAGCGCATGAGGCAAATCAAGGCCGAAGTGACTACATTCCAGAAGGAGCTCCGCGAGGCACAGCGCAAGCGGGACATGAAGAGCGTGCACAAGCTTCAGCAGGATCAAAAGCGGATAATGTCGCTTCAGGGGGCGATGATGAAGGAAAATTTCAAGCCCACGCTCTTCTACATCGTACCATATTTCATCTTCTGGTTCATCCTATCGGGCATATACGCGGGATGGGTCGTGGCATGGCTACCATTCCGCTTGGACCTACCCTTCTTCGGCACCTGGGTTTCTTGCGGCTTTCTGAGTTGGTACCTCCTCACCTACTTCGGATTTTCCCAGATGTGGCGAAAATTGCTTATCCGTGATTAATATGCCCGCGCGAAGGTACCGCTCTGCAAGATACAAACAGCATTTCCTCCGCACTCCCGGAGGGCGAACCATCGCACACTACAAAGAAGGACGGGTGGGGGTGGCGAGATGCGCCTCCTGTGGGCGCCCGCTGGGGGGCGTTCCCCGAGTTAGGTCGAGCGAGTTGCGGTCTCTCCCCCGCAGCTCCCGCATACCGAATCGCCCCTATGGTGGTTATCTCTGCCCGACCTGCGCGCGTCAGGCGATCAAAGAAGCTGCTCGAGCGTGAGCGAATGGTAGTCGTTGCTATAAGCGGTTTGCACGGGGCGGGAAAGACGACTGCCGCACGGGCGCTGGCAAGAAAATTCAAACTCCGCTATGTCTGCGCGGGGACCGTTTTCAGACAGCTCGCCAAAGAACGAGGGATGACGCTCGACGAATTTTCCCGTTATGTCGAACGCCGCCCCAGCATAGACCACCAAATCGACCGACTAACTGCAGCGGCTGCGAAGGGCAAAAATGTGCTTATCGATGCCCGCCTCGCCGGGTGGATGGCTAAAAAGGCGAACCTGAAAGTCTTGCTCACCGCCCCGCTCGAGGAAAGGGTTCGGCGGATTGCTCGTCGGGAGGGGCGGAAGTACAAAGAGGTGCTTAACGAGACTCGCAAGCGGGAGCGGAGCGAGGCCAAGCGTTTCAAACAATTTTACAGTATAGATGTCAATGATCATTCTCCGTTTGACATCGTGCTGAACACTGAACGTTTCACCGCCAAGGAGATGGTACGGATTTTGGAGCTCGCGGTAGGGCAGTTCATTCGAAAGAGGTCGTGAGATGGTGATGGAAGTAGGTCGGGTTTGTGTTAAACTCGCTGGGCATGAAGCGGGCAAGCAGTGCGTAATCGTGGATATACTCGGCAACGTCTACGTGGTGGTGAGTGGCCCTGGGGTCAAACGGCGCCGATGCAACATCGCACACCTTGAGCCCCTTGAGCAAAAAGTTGAAATTGCGAAGGGGGCCTCGGATGAGGATGTGAAACGCACGCTCGAGGCAGCAGGTTTGGTAAAAACAGAAAAGCCATCAAAGAAACCTTCTGAGCCCAAAGAAAACATGGCCTAACGTTCATTAGTAATAGGTGTTTTAAGTGAGTAAACTACCCTCCGATGTCAAGCGTGAAGTTCTAATCCGGGCTCAAGATATGACCGATCCCAGTCATGGCTGCGAACCCAACAAGCGCTCAATTCATGAACACTTGCGCTTGGGAATCATCAATCTCGATAAACCTGTTGGGCCAACCTCGCACGAAATCGTCGCTTGGGTGAAGCGCGTGCTCAAGATTCGCCGCGCGGGGCACGGGGGAACGCTCGATCCAAAGGTTAGCGGGGTGCTGCCGACAGCGCTCGAGGATGCGACGAAAATCGTCCAGACGTTGCTGCCAGCGGGAAAAGAGTACATTTGTGTGATGCACCTCCACGGTGATGTACCTGATCACAAGCTCGAGCAGGTATTGCACGAGTTCGAAGGCGAGATATATCAGCGTCCTCCCTTACGGGCAGCCGTCAAGCGGGTGCTCCGTACGAGGAAAATTTACTACATCGAACTCTTGGAGCGGGAGGGCAGGGACGTGCTCATGCGCGTGGGGTGCGCGGCGGGTACCTACATGCGAAAGCTTATGTACGACGTAGGTGAGGCCTTGGGTTGCGGTGCCCACATGCGAGAGCTTCGCCGGACGCGGACAGGACCTTTCCGCGAAGACGACACCCTAGTCAAACTACAAGACCTCGCCGACGCCTATGCTTTCTGGAGCGAGGATGGTGATGAAAAGCACCTGCGCAAAGTCATTTTGCCCGTGGAGGCTGCAGTTGAACACCTGCCCAAACTTGTCGTGCGCGATGGGGCCGTTGATGCGCTTTGTCACGGCGCCAGCCTCGCGGCACCCGGTGTGCTCCAAGTCGACACTGGAATCTCTCAGGACAACCTCGTGGCACTGATGACGCTTAAGGGTGAAGTCGTCGCGCTAGCTCGTGCCTCTATGACCTCGAAGCAAATCTATGAAGCCGAGCACGGGATTGTCGCGAAGCCTGAGCGCGTGGTGATGTCGCCGGGCACATACCCGCGGAAATGGAAATGATACAGGGCCACGCTTCCTTTTGCGAACGCCCCCATGTCCGCTAATCAGCCATTACAAGTCAAAAGAGAGATATGTAGAAAGAGCCATAATTTTAAGTGGTGAAACTCTGGCGAGAAAGTTGGGGGCCCCTGAGGTTGAAATTGTAAATGTTAAAGAACTCGAACTGAAGGAGCCCTTGGTGATTTCCGGATTTGTTGGAGCTGGCTTGGTGGGTTCAATAGCTGTTGATCACATTATCAATCAGCTCAAGATGGATGAGATAGCTTACGTGAAATCAAAACACCTCCCTCCAGCCACCATCTTTGTAGGGCAAAGACTACGGCATCCCTTCAGAATTTATGGAAGCAAAAAGGACAATCTCTGTGCAATAATTTGCGAGATACCCCTTCGATATGAGGGCCTCTATTCGATTTCCTCCGCGATCCTGGATTGGGTTGAGGAAAAGAAGGCGAAGGAAATGGTAGTTTTGGAGGGAGTACCGGTTCCCGGATTGCCGAAGGAGCGCAAAGCTTTCTGTGTGACCGAATTGGGAAAATGTGAAATTCTCAAGGAGAAGGGGATAGACCTATTTAGCAAGGGGGTTATTACCGGGATAGCGGGTGCAATACTG
>Ga0224506_10000404_pt1 | contig 38054 bp, 39 predicted proteins | sample SF_Jan12_sed_USG_2_FD_169108 | JGI IMG/M metagenome (GOLD analysis project Ga0224506, IMG submission 169108) | Sediment microbial communities from San Francisco Bay, California, United States - SF_Jan12_sed_USGS_8_1 | ecosystem: Environmental > Aquatic > Marine > Sediment | place: USA... | reverse complement strand
TACTAAAGACCCCTGATTTCCTGGTAATGATGGCATCGAGTGATGAACGTCACGCCCAAGGCCGTGTTAGAGGTACGAATCAACGGCTTCCTAAACGTCAATGCTTGTATCAACGATAAAAGTACAAGTATATTGGTCGGACATGACTGTTCTCAGATAAATCTGTATATGGCGATAGACACAATTATAGATAGCAATCAGCACATGGTGATTCATATTGTCACCGGCCCGCTAATGCTAAATGAAATCAAACAAGCCACGGTAAGGCTATATAGCGACCCACATTTTCAAGCCACAATGAATATCCTCGTCGATCTGCGTAATGGTACAGTGCGAAACCTGAGTCAGCGGGATATAGAAGAATTTGTCATCATGAATGTGCAGATGGAACAACAACGTGGGGCGGGTCACACTGCCATTGTAACTGCCCGAGATATCGATTTTGGTATCGCCCGACAGTTACAGGCCATGTTGGACAACACCCCTCGAAAGCTGGGTGTCTTTCGCGACTATCAACTGGCCGTAGACTGGTTGTGTAATAACCCTATCCCTTAACGCTTACAGGTAGGGAGAAGGCGCACCATCCGGACGGGTTCGAAACACCGTTAGGGTCCACATATACTGCTCCGGATGTTGACGGATCATCTGCTCTAACACCGCGCTCTGCCGCTCTGCATCCTTTTGCACGTCACCGCAGGGAAAGTTTTCCAGCGCTGGTTGCAGCCGAAACTCGTACTGTCCCTTACCTACGTAGGAAGTCATCACCGGCAGTACCTGTGCCCCGGTCATACGTGCCAACTTGCCCAGAGAGGTAATGGTAACCGCCTGCACACCAAAGAAAGGGGCAAAGACCCAGTCACTGCCCTGCACATGTGAGAGGTCTTCATCGGGCAGGTAATAAAAAAGAGAGCCCTGTTTGATCGCCTTAATCACAGGACGTAGGCCAGACTTGCGTTCATATAAGGTCGAATTAAAACGTAAGCGACCACGGCTCATCAACCAGTCCAATAACGGATTTTTTGCCGGCTTGATCAAACCAACACCGGGGTAGTCGAGGGTGAAGGCCATGGCACCATAATCGAGGACGATGCTATGGGCGGTCAACAGGATCACCGGTTTGCCACTGGCGACCGCCTGAGCCAGGTATTCGCCACCCTCTACACGTATCAACCTTCGCAGCCGCCGCTCACTGCCCCACCAGAGGATGCCGTAATCGAGCATTGACTGCACCAAGGTGCGATAGAGTTCGCGCAACATCTGTTCGCGTTCTTCAACACTCTTGTCGGCAAAGGCCATGGACAGATTGATGCGGGCAATACGCTGGCGATTTCCCTCTCGTGCCGCCAGCCGATTGCCCAGCTTATACGCCAACCATTCGCGCAGCTGCCAGGGCATTAGGCCGAGTACCCAGAGCAATAATATGCCCAGCCAAACCGCCCAATAACGCGGGCGCAAAAATTGCCATTGAAAGCGGGGAGTGAAACGATTTGAAGCCTTACTCATTGGATCTCGCTAAGTAGTCTGTCCATCATCTGTTCTGCCTGGCCAGCGTACGCGCGACCAAACAGATTAAGGTGGTTGAGAATATGGTACAGGTTATAGAGCCGCTTGCGTACCTGGTAGCCTTCATCCAAGGGCCAGGCCTCATTATAAGCGGCATAAAATCTCTCCCCAAAACCTCCGAACAACTCCGTCATCGCCAGATCCGCTTCACGATCACCATAATAGGTCGCCGGATCAAACAACACTGGCTGAGCATTCTCATCAAAACCGTAGTTACCCGACCACAGATCACCATGCAGTAGCGATGGCTGTGGTATGTAAGTGCCGAACAGGCAATCAAAGCCCTCCAGCACGCGTTGGCCTTTCTCCAGCAGAGATCCGCCATAGCCCTTCTGCTCCGCCAGGGCCAACTGTGCCGAGAGGCGACGCCAGCGCCAGAATTCAATCCAGTTATCACTGGGGCTATTATCCTGTTGGGTCAAACCGATGGTATTGTTACGCTGCCACCCAAATTTTGACCCGCGGCAACCATGCATGGCTGCCAGTTGCCGGCCCAGCAATTCATCTGAACCCTTATTACCCAACTGCAAATACTCCATCAGCAGATAGGATTGTTGGCCGATGACGCCCCAGGCATGTACTTGCGGTACCCTGATGGTTTTGCTGGCCGCCATATCCATCAAGCCCTCTGCCTCGGCAGCAAACATTTCCACGAAACCGGCATCATGCGTTTTTATGAAGTAATATTCACCCCCTCCACTTCGAAGACGATAGGCAGTGCTAATATCACCACCAGCGACCGAATCATAGGCGGCAATGGTAAATGGTGTTGCCAGGGTCTTACTGATCTCTTCACCCAACTGCTGCCAAAATGTCATGCCACAAGCTCTCAAACGTGCGTAATTTGTTAACAATGTTAAATCATCTTAAAATTTACAGAAAACGGTGGCAGATTTCACCAGAAACGGCCTTTGTTACCGATAGTCATAATGCAAGGTTTGAAAAATCCTTGTCAATAATGTCGTCGTGTCACCCTAAACACTGCGATCTCCATCATAATAGTAAACAGATTACACAGACATAGAGTGCTACGGATATGAAGTCCATTTTTATTGTTGATGACGATGACGATATACGCTTAATCATCGAATACATGCTGGAACGAGAAGGTTATCAGGTCACCACAGCCAAGGATGGAAAAGAGGCGATGGATCTTATCGGCCAGATAGATGTACCCGATCTTGCGCTATTTGACGTCATGATGCCCTATGCCGACGGCTTTGAAGTGCTGGGCTTTGCCCGTGAGCAAAGCAAATGGGATCAAACTCCCATTATCATGTTAACGGCAAAAAATCAGGAATCGGATATCGTCAGGGCCCTGGACAATGGTGCCAGCGATTATGTGGTGAAACCATTCAAGCCCAACGAACTTTTAGCCCGTATCCGTCGCCAGCTACACTAATCCTCTCATCGCTATGCAAGGAGCTATCATTACCAGGATATTACTGCTCGTCTCGATGCTGATGATGGTATGGAGTTACAGCGCTCAGGCCGGCAGCAGACAGGAGCTACAAGTATTCCATCGCTACAGCAGTTTAAATTCCGGCCTTAGTGACTGGTCTGACTGGACACTCTCCTGGCGTAGAGAACAGGATGCGGACAACCGTTACTATCTTGAGCTGAATGATATCTACCACTTCGATGTACGCGATCAAAAGATTGCTCTGGGCTACCATCACGACAGCAGTGCCACACTGCAATATCAAACCGAACTAACCACCAGTACGGCTCATAGTCTCTATCCCTCTTACAGTCTCTATGGTGGTATCGAAACCAAATTGGGCCAGCCGCTGATACTCAATTCTGGCCTACGATTTTCACACTACGACAAAACCAACCCGGTTACGATGCTCAACAGTACGGCTGATAGCCTGTTATTCACCGGACGTCTCGATTATTACTCGGGCAACCATCTCTATTCCTATAGTCTTTATCTCACCCGCATGCAGGGATTGACCCTGGCAGATAATGCCCTTACCCATAGCATTAAATATGCATATATATATAACGATATGAATAATATTTATCTTAGTTATGCTCAAGGTGATGAGATCGATTTCGATCCCGAGACGGACTTAGGTAGCAGCGCCATACAATCCATAACACTGGGAGGCATGCATTGGATGAACCAAAGGCTTGCGATCGTATACACTGTAGCCAGGCACAATGTTTCCAGCACGAATTTTGGCTACCAACGAAATGAATTATATCTCGGGATTCGTAAACTCTACGGATAGACTTGTTCAATTTGGACTTTGGGCCTCGATCGGTGCGGTAGGGGTTACCATCTGCCTTATTATCTATATATTTTTCTTTCGCATTGTTCAGTTATGGCGCGAAGCTGCCCAACAACGCTTCCACAAAACCTGGCGACCTCTATTGGCTTTATGCCCATCACACATACCAGATGTGCTACCTAAACTATCGACCAGTCATCATCTCAGTATGCTTTCGCTATGGAATCATTACTACAACATCATCCACGGTGATGCATCCGGTAACCTTCTGATTTTAGGCGAACGCATCGGGCTGCCTCGTATCGCACGAGTACAACTCTTCCGTACTGATAAACGCCATCAATTGATCGGTCTGCTGACACTGGGAAATATGGCTTCACGTGAAGATTGGCCCTTGCTGGATCGATTCGTCCATATGTCCGATACCAGTACCTCGCTGGTCTCCATGCGGGCACTATTTCAGATCAATCCACATCGAGCACTGCATACGATGTTGCCCTATCTGGTGAGTCGTAGTGACTACCCTACGGCTCAGATAGCGACCCTGCTGCAAAAGATTCCTTCGCATGAGATTTGCCCGCAGCTTACACTGCATATGATGCTAAACCTGGGTCAGGGTTCTTCCCATCTACTACGCTTAATGGAATCCTGCCATTGTTCCATCAACCGACAAGTATTTGCCAGCATCATCAAGAAACAGCCAGATGATCATATTGTCTCCACGGCACTAGCCCTGATTTCTGATCACAAGGCGCTGGATCTAATCCTACCCTTTACTAAGCACGACCGTTGGCACATACGTGTCCATGCGGCAACGACACTGGGTAGACTCGCAACCAAGGAGCACTTACCTCTCTTATTAGCACTGCTGGCTGATCGAGAATGGTGGGTGCGTTATCGTGCCGCACAGGCGATCACCGGCCTACCCTTTCTACGTACAGCGGATCTAATTCGACTGTTAAACTCTATCGACGATCGCTATGCCAGCGATATGCTCAAACAAGCTATGGCGGAACAGGGATATGAGTGAGTACATCCAGATATTTGAATGGGTGTTCCTCATTTACTTTATCATCCTTAATGTGGGCTATATCAGCCTCAATATCATCGCATTAATGTACATCAACCGTTACATCAATGTTCTCTCGTCAGACAGTATGCCCACCTCTCTGGGCGGTATGGAACCACCGATAAGCATCCTGGTACCCGCCTACAATGAAGAGACTGGAATCGTAGCCTCGGTGCACGCCATGTTGCAGCTGCACTACCCCGAATTTGAAATACTGGTGGTCAATGACGGCTCTAGTGACGATACCCTACAGTCACTAATAAACGAGTTTGATCTGCGGCCCTTCCCTGAAGCCGCGCGGTTACGCCTGGAGACTCAACCGATCCGTGCGGTATATCTGTCGAAAAAATTTCACAACCTACGTGTGGTGGATAAGCAAAACGGTGGTAAGGCCGACTCCCTCAACGCCGGTATCAATATCAGTCGCTTCCCGCTGTTCTGCGTGGTGGATGCCGACTCAATCATGCAACACAACTCTCTGCAGCAGGTGGTACAACCCTTTATTGAGAACCCCCTTACCATTGCCGCTGGCGGTACCATACGTATATCCAATGGCTGCACTGTCGAACGCGGATTTCTTTCCAAGGTGGCTCTACCCCACAACCCGCTGGTACTGGTACAGATCGTCGAGTACCTGCGGGCCTTTCTGTTTGGCCGCATGGGCTGGGCACCATTGAATGCGCTGTTGATCATCTCCGGTGCCTTCGGTGTATTTAAAAAAGAGACGGTGATCCATGTCGGTGGTTATCGCGCAAATACGGTGGGTGAAGATATGGAACTGGTGGTACGCATGCACCGAATCATGCGCCAACAGGGTAAACCCTATAGCATCACCTTTGTCCCCGACCCCATCTGCTGGACCGAGGCCCCCAGTGACCTGGCCAGTCTCAAGAGTCAGCGGGTACGCTGGCAACGCGGTCTGGCAGAAAGCCTGACACTTAATTTTTCGCTGATGTTTAACCGCAAGGGCGGCACCGTCGGCTGGCTCGCTTTCCCCTATATGGTTATCTTTGAACTGCTGGGTCCGTTTCTTGAGGTGGCCGGCTATCTGTTCTTTTTTTCTGGTCTCATCTTTGGCTTTATTAACACCGATGCAGCGGTCATCTTCTTTATTGCCTCCTTTGTGTTTGGTCTGTTGCTGTCTGCGGTCGCGCTATTGCTGGAGGAGATCTCCTTTCACGTCTACCCCAAGCTACGTCACACACTCATTCTTTTCCTTGCCGTGGCATTGGAAAACTTTGGCTACCGACAACTCAACTCATTCTGGCGTCTTCAAGGTATGCTGCAATGGATGCTGGGCAAAAAAGGCAGCTGGGGCAACATCAAACGTGTGGGCCATGAAAAGAAATAAATGCCCGAACACGAGCGCGCAAAATGACCCGGGGATTTGTCACAAAAGTGTTACGCCTTTATTTATCAACACGGCCACTTATTCACAGTAATATACAGATCAAACACTTAGCCCACCCGAGTAACTTTCTATCCGCTTTAAACCTATAAAAACAGCATAACACATTGATTTTCAATACTTTATGCGGATAGTACAAAACGTAACCAATTTGTCACGAAGCCAGCTACCATGCGAGTTTAGGGGACTTTAACAGAACTTATCCACTGACTTATCCACAGCTTTTGTGGATAAAGGCACTTTATCTTTTGTAACAACCAGTTAGCACAGCATTAGCATATTATTGATCCATGCCTACAGTAAATAATCGCTCCGCAGAACACCCTTCGGCTCACTTCATGCGGCTTTATACACAGCGCCTTTTAAAACAATCAGTTATCTTGCAGCATTCATTGAATTACTCGATTTTATACTACAAAAACAATATAACTTATTATTATTCCTAGTTTTTTTTGAATTATGAAAAACAATCACTATACGCTCCAACACGCGATTAACATGCCACCTGCAAGCCCTGGCCCCCATCTTATCCACCAACTTATCCACAGAAATAGTCGATAACTATCACAGTAACGATACTTCCCCCTGCTGAGTAATGAGAGTGATAGAATCCACCTATGCCAAGCCCATCCCCTTCATACCTGCGATTAGCGATTCCCACCCCCTTGCGGCGCCTGTTCGACTACCTGCCTCCAGAGGGCATGCTCGACCAGGAACTGTCCCCGGGACTGCGGGTAAAGGTGCCGTTTGGACGCAGTACCGTGATCGGCATCCTCCACTCTGTGGTGCAACAGACGGATGTGCCCGCCAGCAAGCTACGTCGTGCCACAGAGATCATCGATGCTCAGCCCCTCCTGCCGCCATCAATACTAAAGCTCTTACTCTGGGCCGGGGAGTATTACCACCACCCCATGGGGGAGGTAATGCAAAATGCCCTGCCCGTCCTGCTCCGGGAAGGTCGTCCCGCCGAGGTGCGTGGACTCTCCCATTGGCTACTGAGCGAGGCAGGCAGTGTGATCGATACCGTGACGTTAGGGCGGGCAAAGAAACAGGCGGCCTTGCTGGCCTTGTTGCAAGAGCACAGGGAGCTGGGAGCAGAACAGCTGCAGCCATTGATGAACAGCTGGCATGAGCCCATGCGGCGTCTGCAGGAAAAGGGCTGGGTTGAGCAACAGGAGCGCTCCTGTCTACAGGTTAATATCGACACCACGAACGATAAAAACCTGCTCCTTAACCCGGAGCAACAACATGCGGTAGAGCAGCTCTGCGCACGACTGGGACAATTTCATAGCGCTCTACTGGAAGGCGTCACCGGCAGTGGCAAGACCGAGGTCTATCTGCAGATCATCGAACAGGTATTGGCCCGGGGTGAGCAGGCGCTGGTGCTAGTACCGGAGATCGGGCTTACCCCGCAACTACTGCAACGCTTCCGTAGTCGTTTTTCCGTCCCCATCGCGGTGCTGCATTCAAGCCTGTCGGATCAGGAGCGCCTGTGTGCCTGGCTGAAAAGCGGCGAGGGCGAGGCCGCCATCGTCATCGGCACCCGTTCGGCGGTGTTCACCCCCCTGGCTCGCCCCGGCCTCATCATTATTGATGAGGAACACGACGCCTCATTTAAACAACAGGAAGGCTTTCGCTACTCCGCCCGCGACCTGGGCATTAAGCGCGCCCGTGATGAATGCATCCCCATCCTGCTTGGCTCCGCCACCCCTTCATTGGAGAGTCTGCATAATGCCCTCTCCGGTCGCTTTGCCCACCTGCCACTGAAGCAACGGGCCGGTGCTGCACAGGCACCAACCATGTCCTTATTAGATATACGCAGTCAGTCCATGGAAACCGGCCTCTCTGCCCAGCTCATCGAAGCGGTACGACAAACCCTGGAGAAAGACGAACAGGTCTTGTTGTTCCTCAACCGTCGTGGCTTCTCACCGATATTGATGTGCCATGACTGCGGTTGGGTCAGTGCCTGTAAGCGCTGTGATGCCAACCTCACCTTCTACCGTCAGCACAATCGCTTGCGCTGCAACCACTGTGGTAGTGAACAGCGAGTGGAACCGGCCTGTCCCGCTTGTGGCAGTGTCGACCTGCGCGACATCGGCCATGGTACCGAGAAGATCGAGGAGAGCCTGGTAGCTCTATTCCCGCACGAGACCATCGTCCGCATCGACCGTGACAATACTCGCCGCAAGGGCAGTCTGGAAGCTCTGCTGGCACAGGCACAAAGTGGTGAGGCGCGCATCCTGCTGGGTACACAGATGCTGGCCAAGGGGCACCACTTTGCCAACGTCACCCTGGTGGGGATCCTCGACTCGGATCAAGGTCTGTTCTCGTCCGACTTTCGTGCCGCCGAACGTATGGCACAACTGATTATTCAGGTGGCCGGACGTGCCGGCAGGGCCGAAAAACCCGGCCGTGTGTTGATCCAGACCCACCACCCTGACCATCCTCTGTTACTCAGTCTGATCCGCCATGGGTATCAGGGCTATGCCGAGGCGGCGCTGGCAGAGCGGAAGCTGGCAGAGATGCCACCATACAGCCACCTGGCCCTAATAAGAGCGGAGGCAGTGGATGCCAGCCTACCGTTCGACTTTCTTCAAGAGGCCCTGTCATGCTGTTTGGCATTGAACCTACCAGAGGTTCAGGCCTGGGGACCGGTGCCGGCACCGATGGAGCGTCGTGCCGGTCGCTACCGTGCACAACTCTTATTGCAATCCTCGCAACGCGCGCCGCTGCACAAACTGCTACAACAACTGGCCCCCCAACTGGAAGGCCTCAAATCGGCGCGCAAGGTACGCTGGTCACTGGATGTAGATCCCTCCGAGATGTTTTAGCCCTGATCCCGCCACGACCATTTCCATTACCGCGCAGACAGGGGATAATGGCGGTCTTAACCGAATATATTAAAAGAGATAACAGCCGATCTATGAAAGCGCACCTGCATAACCTTCTCGCCAAGAGCCTACGCACCCTGCAAACACAGGGCGAGCTGCCTGCTGATCTGGACACAACGATCCACGTCGAGCACACTCGTGACAGCAGCCATGGCGACTATGCCTCCAACCTGGCCATGACCCTGGCCAAGGCGGCAAAACGTAACCCGCGTGAGATTGCCCAGCAGATCCTCGACACCCTGCCGCAAGACAAGGCTGTGGTGAAGACCGAGATCGCCGGGCCCGGCTTTATCAACTTTTTTATCAATGCCGACGCCAATCGTGCGGTGGTGCAGCAGATCCTCAATGCCGGTGACAAATTTGGTCGCGCCAAGGTCGGTAACGGCCGCCGCGTGATGGTGGAGTTCGTCTCCGCCAACCCCACCGGTCCACTGCATGTGGGTCATGGCCGAGGTGCCGCCTATGGTGCCACCGTCGCCGATCTGCTGGAGGCCATCGGTTACGACGTGCATCGCGAATACTACGTCAATGATGCCGGCCGGCAGATGGACATCCTCGCCACCTCCGTATGGTTGCGCTACCTGGAGCTGTGCGGCGAAGAGATCGTCTTCCCCGCCAATGGCTACAAGGGCGACTATGTCTGGGACGTGGCGGCAAGCATCCATCGAGGCCATGGCGATGCCATGCGGATTGGAGCATTTGAAGTATTTGATGAAGTCGCGGACGACGAACCTGCCGGTGGCGACAAAGAGGCCCACATCGACGGCCTGATCCAGAGCGCCAAGACCCTGTTGCGCGATGACCAATACCGCCTGATCTTCGACAGTGGATTGAACTACATCCTCGATGATATTCGTGACGATCTGGAACACTTCGGCGTCAACTATGACGAATGGTATTCAGAACGCTCACTGACCGATTCCGGTGCCGTAGAAAAGGCACTAATGCGCCTGCGCGAATCCGGACATATGTATATAAAGGATGGGGCCGAATGGTTTAAGTCTACCGACTTCGGTGACGAAAAGGACCGCGTGGTGGTTCGTGACAACGGCCAGTCGACCTATTTCGCCTCCGACATCGCCTATCACATGGACAAGCTGGAACGCGGCTTCGACCGCGTCATTGACGTCTGGGGTGCCGATCACCACGGCTATGTACCGCGCGTCCGTGCCGCTCTAGAGGCGCTGGGTGATGACCCATCAAAGATGGATGTACTGCTGGTTCAATTTGCTGTGCTCTATCGCGATGGCAAAAAGGCACAGATGTCGACCCGCTCAGGTGAGTTCATCACCCTGCGCCAACTGCGCAAAGAGGTGGGTAACGATGCCGCACGCTTCTTCTATGTGATGCGAAAGGCAGAGCAACATCTGGACTTCGATCTGGATCTGGCCAAATCACAGAGCAACGACAACCCCATGTACTACATTCAGTACGCACATGCACGGGTTGCCAGCGTGATGCGCCAACTGGCCGACAAGGGCTATAAATATGATCAGGTCCATGGCCTTGCCAATCTGGCCCGTCTTACCGAGTCTCACGAAGCGGCCTTGTTTACCCGCCTCTCACGCTACCCGGAGATCCTTGAACAGGCTGCAGTCAATCATGAACCGCACCAACTGATGTACTACCTGCGTGAGCTGGCCAATGAGTTCCACACCTATTACAACGCCCATCAATTCCTCGTTGACGATGCGGCACAGCGTGATGCTCGCCTGGCCCTGATCAATGCCACCAAACAGATATTGGCCAATGGCCTGAACCTGTTGGGTGTATCGGCACCGGAGAGCATGTAGAGATGGCACGCGGCAAAAAGAAATCACCGGCTTGGGCATGGCTGCTCACCGGTATGCTCATCGGCCTGTTTGCCGCCTTTCTGGTCTATCTGAATGACACTCGCGGCAGCTCTGGTCCCAGCGCCAAGACTGAGCGCCCTGCGGGTAAGAAACAGAACAGCAGTGAAGCCAGTGGTGCCAAATTCGATTTCTATACCATCCTGCCGGATATGGAGATCCCGGTGCCGGATATCCAGGAGATCCTGCCGGATTTCACCGCACCGCCACATACACAAAGCCCCAGCTCCAACACATCACCAACAAATATCTCCAACCCGGTGGCCGAAGGTACCTACGTGCTACAGGCCGGCGCCTTTCGCAGTGTCGAAGAGGCTGATCGACTTAAAGCCAAGATGGCCCTGCTGGGCGTCATTGCCCATATCGAAAGTGCCGAGATCAACGGCATCACCTGGCATCGGGTACGCATTGGGCCTTACGCCAACATGGCTAAACTGAACGATGCCAATAATCGCCTGAAGGAAAACGGCATTACGGCCATGCTGTTGAAACTAAAAGGCTAGCCACGCAATAAACGCCAGGGACTGGCGTGGTTGTTTCTGACCCCTACCACCATACTGACTATCTATCTGAATATTACATTGATCGCATCGGCTTCACGATTTCTTTTATATGATGTTTGCCCTGCTCTCCAGCACTCTGCTAATCCACTACTACGAATACAACCGTATCAATCATGTGATGCAACTGGAAACGGCCTCACTGACAGTGAGACTCACCGGCCTCTTGAACCGCCGCAAGATCAGTGAGGTGAGCAATGATGAGATCATATGCACTCACCGCTAGCTGCCACCTTTAAGCGCCATACTTATCGACATCGATCACTTCAAGCTGATCAATGACGAACACGGGCATTATGTGGGTGAATGTCATCACCGGCCTTACCAGACTGTTGACAAAAAACTCGCGCAATACCGATATCATTGCGTGCTGGGACGGCGAAGAGTTTATTGTCCTCTGTCCACATACATATATCGATGGGGCAAAGATTACTGTCGAAAAACTTCACCTCGCGATACGCGAGCATATGTTCATTAACAGCATTTACGTCACCGTTAGCTTTGGGGACCCCAAGTACGAACTTCGAATAGCTGTTCTTTAAACGCCTCGATGATGCCCTCTACCAGGCCAAAGACACTGGCCGCAATACTGTGGTTGTGGTTTAGCATTTGACGGACAGATCTGTGCTTTAGTCATCTGAGTTCGTCAAATCACTTCCCTTAGGTGTCCACTTTCACAATTCACGCCTATTGCCACAGTAATAAAAAACCGCTGGATGAGCCGCACCATAAATCCTGAGTCTTGAAAGTTGAGCCCCACCCACTCCCAAGCTATACCCATATAACCGATAAGGATAATACCGATAAGATTGTGTCGTAGATTTAACAAAAATACCGCCCATATCGATATAAAAAGGGGTCAAATGTAAATTTTGTGTCCTAATTGTGTCAATTGTTTCCCGACTAAAAAGCTTTGGTAATAGCTACCCACCACCTATAGAACCAGCCCCCGTTTAGGTCGAAAGTTCTCTTAACGCGACATGAAATGGGAATCAAGAACATGCGTACACTGATAATCACCACCCTGATACTGACCAGCCTGGCCCTGCAATCTGCCATAGCTGCGCAGGTAACCGGTAGCGCCTCAGTCCGCATCCTCGAGCCCATTAAGATCAGCATGCAACTGCCAGTATCTGAAAGCACTAACCAACAAGCCAGCAAGGCCAACTCTATTAACCATATCTCCATCTCTGCCGACCGAGATCACCACTACGTGCTTTCCTACAACACTCAGGATACCTGCAGCCTGATTGGTGAAAATTCCAAGACCAGTCACAGCCGTTGTTCCACTGCCACGGTAAACTTCAATTAGTCTACAAACCGCACGAATCACCACCTTACACTACAGATTTACTTCTCTCCCTTCTTCACAGCCTTTATCATAGGCACATGTTCTTCATCCTCTTCCTCATCCTGTTTGCGCTGCTTATCTTCGGCCCGCAGTATTATGTCCGTCATGTATTGAAGAAATACAGCACTATCCACGAGCGTCTGCCCGGCAGTGGTGGTGAACTGGCCCGGCACTTGCTGGATCGCTTCTCCTTATCCGAGGTCAAGGTGGAGCTTACTGAGCAAGGCGATCATTACGACCCCATCACCAAAGCGGTACGCCTGAGTCAGAGTAATCTTGAAGACAGATCTCTCACCGCCATTGCCGTGGCCGCACACGAGGTCGGTCATGCCCTGCAAGATGCCGACAGTGATCCGATGTTTGAGGTAAGGAGTCGCATGATTCGTGTAGCAAGGATTGCGGAAAAGGCCGGTGCGGTCGCCATGTTCGCGATCCCGGTATTGACCTTGCTGAGCAGAAGCCCCGTGCTGGGACTGGTCACTCTGGTATTGGCTGTGGGCTCTTTTTTAGGTGCCACCCTGGTCCATTTGGTGACCTTACCGGTGGAGTGGGATGCCAGTTTCGGCAGGGCCCTGCCTATCCTCACTCAGGGTGAATACATTAATAAGAAGGAAACCCGAGCGGTTAAACAGATACTGCGTGCGGCAGCACTGACCTATGTGGCGGCTTCACTCACCAGCCTGCTGAACCTGAGCCGCTGGATTGCCATTTTGCGCCGCTGATGTGAAGACGTATCTTCTACCGCAAAAAGATATTTTCTTGACAGGATGCACGAATCAAACATCCGCTGTATAGATAAGCAGGAGAAAGGTCGCAGTCTGTAGCAAAGCTACAGACTGGACGAAAAATCTAGCCGGAGAAGGCCAACAGGACGGTGAGAAAGAAAAAAGCGCCGGTGGTAGCCAACAGGATATATTGTATTGCCTGACAGTTGCTTAGCTTGTTGGTTAACACCTGAGACTCAGATCTGGATCGGGCAAAGTCCATTTCGGCATTGGCCTTGGCACGTTTTTGCATCGCCAGATCTTCTCGCATCTTCTGTACCCGTTCCTGCAGAATTTCGATCTGCTCTTCCGGAGTGATCTGTTCCTCTGCCTCTGTTTTTTTCTTCTCTCGATCAGGGCCAAGGAAGACCAGTGACGGCGATTCTCGATCCATATGAAACTTCAGTGCATGCTCATAACCGCGGTACTCGGCATAGACCTTGGAGTCCATTTCATCTTCGCCGTTTACTCTCGGTTGCAACCAGGCGACCTTGGAAGAGATCTTTTCAGGTGTCCATTCCTGCGCCTTGCGGTAGGCCTCTACATATGAAAAGGCATCATCCGCCATAAAGGACATAAAATCACTGCTCATCTAGACTGCTCCAATCCGTCTGACTCTTATCACAGCAAGCACCACTGTGTTATTCATCAAAATTAAAATGCTTTTTTACGTCACTGAGGATTTCCCAATGACAGGTCATACCGCTGGGGAATGTCACCAAGTCGCCCTTTCCCATGCGTACAGGTTCGCCGTTCTCCGGTGTTACCAACACATCCCCTTCGAGGAAGTAACAAGTCTCAGTGGCATCATACTGCCAGGGGAAGGAGGATACCTCTTTACTCCAAATCCCCCAGTTATGTACCCCTAAATCTTGCAGACGGCATGCATCTGCCTGGGGTTCTAGCTTAATCTGACTCATGCTGTGCCAACATATTGTATATATCGGTTTGATCTCAAAAGAGTTTAATCTTCGAGGTAAGTATAACCGCTTAATCCGGCGATGAGATCCTTCAGATAGGCCTGTTTGCTTGTTTGTGACAGATCTGACACCTTCAGCTTGTCACGGTAGCGCTGTTCCAGCTCGGAGATCTCAATATCGACATAGCGTAGCACTGCATCGACGCCATCACCCTGGCGGGGCTCAGACAATTCATAGCCATCACCATTAAAAACCACATTTATTGAATGTGTATCACCAAACAGATTGTGCATGTCACCGAGGATCTCCTGATAGGCCCCCACCAGAAAAAAGCCCAGCACATAGGCTTGCCCTGCTACCAGTGGATGCAGGGGCAGGCTGCTCTCCAGCCCTTCACCATCCACATATTCATCGATACGTCCGTCCGAATCACAGGTTATATCTTGCAATACCACCCGTCTGGTGGGCCTCTCCTGCAAACGATGCAGGGGCATAACCGGGAAGATCTGGTCGATGGCCCATACATCCGGTAGAGACTGAAAGAGGGAAAAATTGCAGAAATACTTATCTGCCAGCTTTTCGTTCAGCTCGTCGAGGATGCTGCGGTGGCTGCGTGAGGCAGGCTTAAGCTGTTCACGTACAGCAAAACAGATGGCCGTGTAGTACTGCTCTGCCAACGCACGTTGTGGAAGATCCACCAAGCCATGGGTATACATAGCTTGCAGCTCTGCCAGCCAATTGATGGCATCGTGATACAACTCGCTGATTGGGCGTTTACTGTCCAATTGCAAACTCTGTAGCCCCTGCCACATATCCTGTAACAGCAGGGGTGCCTGGTCCCCTGGTGGCAGCAAGTCTTGGCTATCCTGGGACTCCACATCCACCACATTGGTGATCAACACCGCATGGTGTGCGGTCATGGCCCGCCCTGACTCGGAGACGATGTGGGGCTGTGGAAGGTCCAGTTCACGACACACCTCCCAGAGGGTATGCACCACATTCTTGGCGTATTCGTGCAGGCTGTAGTTCATCGAGCAGGCACTACGCGAACGGGTACCCTCGTAATCGATGCCCAGTCCTCCGCCCACATCCACCACCGTGATCTTCACCCCAAGGCGATACAGTTCGGCGTAATAGCGCGCCGCCTCACGCATGGCGTGGTGGATATCACTGATATTGGCCAGTTGCGAGCCCAGATGAAAGTGGATCAATTGCAGACTGTCCAGCAACTGGGCCTCACGTAAACATTCTATAACCTGTAATACCTGAGAGGCGGTGAGACCGAACTTGGCCTTTTCACCGCCGCTGTTCTGCCACTTACCCGCCCCCACAGAGGCCAGACGTACCCTCACCCCCAGTTGCGGGCTAATGCCCAGCTTTTGCGACTCTTCCAGTACCAAATCCAGCTCGGACAGCTTCTCCAGTACCAGATAGACCTTATGGCCCAGGGTCTGTCCGATAAGGGCCAGACGCACGTACTCGCGATCCTTATAGCCATTGCAAACAATAACACTGCCCTGCGGTGCCAGCCCCAACACCGCCATCAACTCCGGTTTGCTGCCCGCCTCCAGACCCACGCCGCTATCGCGGGCGGTAATGATCTGTTCCACCACCCCACGCTGCTGGTTGACCTTGATGGGATAGACAGCGCTATAGCCGCCCTCGTAGCCATCCTCCGCCATCGCCGCCTCAAAGGCGCTGCACAGGCTATTTACCCGATCCTGCAGGATGTCACCAAAACGCACCAAAACTGGCAGATTCAGCGCCTTTTTGTGGATCTCCTGCACCAGTTCGTAGAGGTCGACACCGCTTGGCTGCGCCCGGTTTGGTCGCGCCTCCACATGCCCTGCGGCATTGATATCAAAGTAGCCCCCGCTCCAGTGGAGGATGTTGTACAGGTCGCGGGAATCTTCTACCGACCAATCGGTGGCAGGGGTGCTGCTGGGCTTGGACATCGTTTCTGGGGCATCCTGATGACGACAAATTAGTTCAATAGTAATATTATTCGCGACTACGCACTATAGGCGCATCACTGTTGGAGACCTTCACCCTATGAGTCTGAATGAAAACTGGTTCACCGAAGCCAATGAAGAGACCGGTACCGGCTTCTCACTGAAGATCAAGGCCAAGCTGTATGAGGAACAGACCCCGTTCCAGAAGCTGGAGATCTACGACACTGAAACCTTCGGCAAGCTGATGATCCTCGACGGCTGCACCATGGTCTCAACTCGTGACAACTTCCTCTATCACGAAATGATGTCCCACCCGGCCCTGTTTACCGTCAAAGCGCCCAAGCGGGTGCTGATCATCGGCGGTGGCGACTGCGGTACCTTAAAAGAGGTACTGAAACACCCTGAGGTAGAACTGGCCCAGCAGATCGACATTGATGAAGCGGTCACCCTCGCCTCGGAAAAATATTTCCCCGAACTATGCGAGTCCAATAATGACCCACGTGCGGAACTGAAATTTATCGATGGTATTAAATGGGTTGCCGAGTCTGCGCCAGGCAGTTACGACGTTATCATCGTCGATTCTACCGATCCGGTCGGTCCTGCTCTGGGTCTGTTCAGCGTAGAGTTTTACCAAAACTGTTTTAATGCCTTAAGCGAAGGTGGTGTCCTGGTACAACAGAGTGAATCACCGCTTACGCATCAGACATTGTTAAAAGAGATGCACACGGCGTTTAAAGAAGTGGGCTTCAGCGATACCAAGACTCTGCCCTTCCCACAGCCCATCTACCCGACCGGCTGGTGGTCCTGCACTATGGCAGTAAAGGCTGGTCAGGCAGAGGCATTTCGTGAGACAGACAGCACCAACAAGGACTTTAAGACACGTTACTACAATGCAGGAATCCATAAGGGTGCGCTGGCGAGTCCGCCGATGTTTGCGGATGAGATCGGTATTTAAATAATCTCGCCCGCGATTGCGGGCTTTTTTACAGTCTATTTTCTCTTACTTCATCACCGCCACTACCGCGATATTGCCAAACAGGTGTGTGCGTTCGTCATAGAAATATCCCTTACGCTTTTGTAACCAGGGCACCAATCCACCTGCCGCCATAAATCTCTGATAGTCCTGATAGTGGCCGGGATTCACGGTATCAAAGTTGGATTCATCCAAGGTGGTAAGTTTACTCAGCATATTATTGATCACACTGGGAGGGGGCACGGTGTAATCAACAGCAATAATGATACCTGTATTCTTTACCGCATCTTCCACGCGCTGCCATACTTGCTCACGTTGTTCTTCACCCAGTTCATGCAGGGTCATGCCGATGACGGCGGCGTCGAACTGTTGATGGTAAGGGAGGGCTTCTGCACGGGCGACCTTTGGGATGATGCCGTATTGACTACGTGAATATTCCGCCATAGTCGGTGAGCCGTCTACCGCCTGCACCGACATGCCGCGCTGCTGGATCATGTACGCCAGTGCCCCACCACCGGAGCATACATCCAGTACAGTACGCGCACCGATGCGCTGCAGCATATCCAGTACCGAATGACGCACTCTGCGTAAAAAGAAATTTTGTATGCCTATGGCCCAGGGTAACGCAGATTTCACCGGTGCATAGTTGTCCGTAGAAGTACCTTCCATTACATCCCCTTTATTTTATCTAATGATAATTATTCTTTTGTCATTAATCTTTCCAAACGCAGACGATGACGTTCATCAAACAACCGCCGTGCACCCAACCACACTGCCACCATGGTGCCGAAACCGGTGCCGACGGTGATCAAAAACATGATGAGTATTTGATACTTCACTGCCTCCAGTGGAGGACTGCCGGCGAGGATCTGACCGGTCATCATTCCCGGCAGACTCACCAGGCCTGCTGCTGCCATGGCGTTTATCATTGGGATCATCCCTACTCGCATGCTATCGCTGCGAATCATGGAAACCGCCTGTGACCAACTATGCCCCAACATGAGCCGGGCCTCAATGGCCGTGCGCTGCTGTTTCGCCGACTGGGTGAGACGATCAAGACCCAAGGATATACCGCTCATGGTATTGCCCAACATCATGCCCAACAGGGGTATCGCGTACTGCGGCTGATACCAGGGCTCGTTGCCAATGATCACCATCAGCGCAAACAGGGTAAGACTGAAAGAGGAGATGAACATGGAGAAGGTACCCATGCCATAACCCCACACGCCACGGAAGCGATGTTTCTGCCGTTGCATCACCTCGTAACCCGCTGCCACCAGCATGATGCTGGCCACCAGACTCATCCAACCCAAATGCAGGTTGTCGAAAAGAAATTTGAGGATAAATCCTACCAGCAGCAGTTGAAGTGTCGTGCGTATGGCAGCAATCACCAGCTGCCTACCCAATCCCAGCCCCAGTAGCGTGGTACTTATGGCCAAGCCCACCACCAGCAGTGCTGCGATGCTCAGATCGAAGGCGCTCAACGAAATAAGATTCATAGCGCCACCTCATGGATCGCTTGGTTCTGGATCACCATGTGGCAGGAGGCCACACGTTTTATCTGTTTGGGGTCATGGCTGACCCAAATAGCTGCGGCCTGAGTCGTGTGCATATAGTCGAGGATCACCTGTTCCACTCGCGCCACATTGTTCGGGTCGAGACTGGCAGTTGGCTCATCCAGCAGCAATACCTTGGGGCGATTGTTTAGCAGACGTAGCAGGGCAAGACGCTGTTTTTCACCGGTGGAGCAACGCGCCAACTCCCACTCCAGTACCTGTTGGTCAAAACCCAGCGAATGCAACAATGCCTCATCCACAGGCGCAGAAAAGTGAGCGCCCACTCTCTCTTCCCACCAGGCACTCTCTGCTGCCAACATCCCTACTTGCTGTCGCCATTGTGCCGGTGCCAGCTCATCACAGACTTCGCCATCCAACAAGACCTGACCCTCATGTGGGTCCAGATCAGCAATGGCTCGCAACATACGACTCTTGCCGGACCCGGATGGTCCACTCAATAGCAGACACGCGCCCGGCTCCAGCACGATACTCCATGGTGCAAGCGTTCCGGCCCTCAACCACTGCAATTCCAATAAGGCCAAACCTGCCCCCAAGATATTTGAATAAAGACCACAAAATTCCCGAGTAGGTTTCTCGGGAATATTTTCGTATACTGCGCCCCGTTTATACCAAGATTATGATTAAGGAGTCCATCTAATGCCTACCGTTGAATTAGAAGCTGGTGAACACTGGCTGTGTACCTGTGGTAAGTCTGCCAAGTTCCCTTTCTGTGACGGTTCCCATAAAGACACCGACCACAGTCCGTTAAAGCACGTCATGACAGAAAAGGGCACCATTCGCACCTGTGGTTGTGGCAAGTCCAAAGACAAGCCCTTCTGTGATGGTAGCCATAACAGTTAGCAGTCTATGCTATGAAGGGGGGTTATATTACGGATTGTTGTATAACAGCATCAATATAAATCCGACGACTGTCGCCCCTCTTATCTAATCGAAAATTAATACCTGTCAAAACCACAACAAATATAGCTACAAAAAAAGGAGACCTCGGCCTCCTTCTTTTGTCTTGTGACAAGCATGCCTGTATCAAACAACAGCAGTATGTTTGACTGATCTAAGCCTGTGCAGGATTCGCACCGTACTTATTCTCTTCTTCTTGACTGGCAAAAATAAAGAACACCAGTAGTGCAAGTGCACCTAGCAATGGAATCAAGATCAACAGCAACCACCATCCACTTCTGCCGGTATCATGTAGGCGACGAACGGTAACGGCAATACCAGGAAGTAACACCGCCAGCATATAGATTGAACCCAGAACGCCCATTCCCGATTCAGCACTGATCAAACCTGCAGCACCATCAACAAACCCCAGAACAATGGCGATAATCAAATTAAACAGGGTGAAGAACCAATACTCTGAACGACTGGCTCGACCAGCAAAGACAGCATACTTTTTTAGAACCGCAATATAATAGTTCATATAATCTCCTTATTATCATTTATCTATCTATATGATAGCTATATTAGTTATCTTCTACTTAATGATTTGCTGTTTGGACTTGATTAAAATAACAAACATACAAAAAGAGCATTAAGAACGTCCTGATGCCAGTCTTGTTAGCATAGAACTCACGCCACTATATCATTATTTTTCTCTCTGTATAGAACGGTCCTACACACAAACGCTTGATGACAAGCGTGTATTTGTTTTTGCACCATAAAAAAAGGGCTTCGCAATGCGAAGCCCTTAACCCAATAGCTAGTTGGGATGGGAGAGTTTATTTTCCAGAGGTAAACTCAGGGTAAGCTTCCATACCACAGTCCACCTGATCCATGCCTTCGTATTCTTCTTCCTCGGTCACGCGCAGACCCATTACCGCCTTGATGATACTCCAGACGATAAAGCTGCTGATAAAGACCCAGGCAAAGATGACGGCGATACCGATCAGCTGTCCGGAGACAGTGGCGTCACCATTGGTAAACAGCACCGCGATCAGACCCCAGATACCCACTACACCGTGTACTGAGATGGCACCAACCGGGTCATCGATCCTCAGCTTGTCCAGGGTGATGATGGAGAAGACCACCAGGACACCACCAGCAGCACCAATTAAGGTCGCCTCACCGGCGCCGGGAGTCAGGGGCTCGGCTGTGATGGCCACCAGACCTGCCAGTGCACCGTTTAAGGCCATGGTCAGATCCGACTTGCCGAATAGCAGACGAGCCGTCAGCAATGCGGCAATAACACCACCGGCGGCAGCCATGTTGGTGTTAACAAAGATGGCTGCTACAGAATTTGCGTCACTGATACTGGCTAGCTTAAGTTGGGAACCCCCATTAAAACCAAACCAGCCCAACCAGAGGATAAAGGTACCCAGTGTGGCCATCGGCAGATTGGCACCGGGGATAGGATGGATCTCACCGTTGGGACCATACTTGCCCTTACGCGCGCCCAGCAGGATGACGCCGGCGAGGGCCGCCGTGGCACCCGCCATGTGAACTACGCCAGACCCTGCAAAGTCGAGGAAACCGGCTTCGTTGAGGAAACCGCCACCCCACTTCCAGAAACCCTGTACCGGGTAAATGAAGGCGGTCATCACCACGGCAAATGCGAGGAAGGCATACAGCTTCATACGCTCAGCCACGGCACCAGAGATGATAGACATGGCCGTGGCAACAAATACCACCTGGAAGAAGAAGTCCGACATGGTGGAGTAATACGCATCACCAGTAACTACCGCAGCAACATCATTATCACCGCCGAGCAGGAAGCCGAAACCTGGGATAATGGCACCTTCAAATGCAGCACCGGGGTACATAATGTTGTAACCCACCAGCATGTACATCACGCTGGCAATGGCAAACAAGGCAATGTTTTTGGTCAGTATTTCGACCGTATTCTTCGAACGAACCAGACCGGCTTCCAACATGGCAAAACCGGCGGCCATCCACATAACTAGGGCACCAGACATCAAGAAATAAAATGTGTCCAGAGCGTAGCTTAATTCTTTAATCGCGTTTAACGCTTCCACTGTTCAATCCTCCGCGAATCATTTTGCGGTATCCAGATACGTCTTATAGAGCGTCTGGTCCGGTTTCACCTGTACGGATACGTATGGCCTGTTCCAGGTTATAAACAAAGATCTTGCCGTCACCGATCTTGCCGGTGTTGGCCGCCTTACTGATGGCCTCTACCGCTTGATCCAGCAGGGCATCATCGATAGCCAATTCGATCTTTACCTTGGGCAGAAAATCCACCACGTATTCAGCACCACGATAGAGTTCGGTGTGGCCTTTCTGACGACCAAAACCCTTTACCTCTGTTACCGTGACGCCCTGTACCCCGATGTCAGACAGTGCTTCACGCACATCGTCCAACTTAAAGGGTTTGATAATTGCAGTTACCATTTTCATGTTTCACAAACCTCCTTGAATCGGACCTGTCATTTGACAGGTCCAACAGATAGACCGAGCAAATCCGACTTAGAATTCTTTGCTAACACTCAGGGCAAATGCAGTGGTTGTTACAGTTGCAGCAGTAGCGCTGGCAAAGGTCAAGCCAACACCAACACCACTAACATCCTTGCCCACCGATACGCCATAAGTTGTGTAACCTGTGGTGCTGCCGTAATTTACACCCAGATCCATACCACCAACTTCGGTGCCATAGTTCAGATCCATATAATCAGTACCATCACCGATGTAGTAATCCAGGCTTACATCTTTATAACTAACCCCAACAACAGTCTCAGTACCCGCAGTATTGGCCGCGTCTGTGAAACCGTAATAGATAAAGCCTAGGCTATAACCCATGTCACCAGCGGTACCAGCATAGCTACCGTACAAGTCGTACTCTAGACCATCGGCAACATTAGAGGCCCAAACACCCGCACTGAAATCATTACCGAAATCGTAGTCATAACCACCTTGCAAAGCAGCGCCATTATTAGTCTGGGTAACACCGCGCCAGACGTAATCACTGACAACGGCAACGTTCGCAGTACCCTCACCAGCCATTACAGACATAGGTGCAGCAGCGGTCAGAGCCAAACCCAGAGCCATACCTGTCAATACTTTCTTTTTCATCTTTACTTCCTCACGGATTATTTAGGTTTATTACTAGTTCGCAATAGTAATTGCATGAACAGTGCCAAGTTTGTAACTGTTTGTTTTATCGATAGAATGCCATGAGCAACTGCAATTGCAGGCATATCGATGCACCACAACGGGGTCGACGCGGAGAGACCGCCCCGTTGTGGTGCATAGGCTCATGGACTTTAGCACCATTAGATCGCTTAACAGAGAGGGAGCCGATAAGTTCACCGGTTTTTAACAAGTTTATCTACTGCAGGATGGAAAAACACGCGAGAAGTACTACTGCTATATTAATCAGCGATTGCATATCGATTAATAATCTTTTGCGGGAGTAACGGCATAAAGTTGGGAATACAAACCATGCCACAGGGTGTGACACAGCAGAAAAGTGTATCAATAAATATTAAAATGACTTTCCGATAGTCAGGGCATAAACATCGGTGGTGAGAGTGCTAACGCTGTCCATCCTACTGACATAGATCAGTCCCACATCCATGCCACCCATCTGCTTCCCTAGGCGCAATCCATGATTCTCATCACTACCGTCAAAACCATAATGCAGGCGTATGGTGACGTCGCTTACAATCGTCTCAAAGGCGGCTTCATTATAATTAACACCTTTGCCGCTTGAGGCCACTACACTCAGGCCATAATAGCTTAGCGCCAGATTGAACTCTGCGGGTGTGACGGTGGAACCGGTATAACCGTAATAGATGAATCCTGCACTATAGCCAAAGTTTCCAACATCATCACTGTATCGCGCGTAGATATCATATTCCGTATCACTGGGCAGGGTGGAGAACCACGTCCCGGCTACAATAGAATTTCCATAGTCGTATTCATAGCCCCCCTGTAACACAACCCGGTTATTTGAGACCGAGGCACCACGAAAAATATAATTACTCACCAGCGCAATATTGGCTTTTCCTTCTCCGGCATAGATTGGGGATGCCGCGATCAGCAGCAGTACAATGATGCTGCTACGGGTTACAATATTTTTCATCAGTATTATCATCCAAATGTTCGGTGGTGCTTACGTAATCAATCGGCAACTTGTGTAGCAATTATGCGCATTTTATACGAAAGCCCATGAAACTAGCTACAGTAAGTATGTATATAGCCTTATAAACAGTCTTTTTTACTATTCTATAGGCGCGACCGATTCCGCAGGACCGGGCATTTGGCGTACACTACGCAGCTACATATTTAGCTTGGGAGAAGATAACGTGTTATCCAACGAACAACTGGGCAAACTGGTACAGCAAGTACTCTCAGCGATTCCTGGTGGCACACAGGAGGTAAAAAATCACCTGCATAGTGCCTTACTCTCAGGACTGCAAAAACTCGATGTGGTGACACGAGAAGAGTTTGAAATCCAGAGCGCCCTGTTGCTACGCTCACGCGTGAAACTTTCCGTTCTGGAGCAGCAGGTGGCCGAACTGGAGAAGCACCTTATCAGCAAATAAGGACGTAAGATCTGCGCCCTGATGCATGAAGGAATGGATTCCTATGACCCTAGCAACTACCTACAGCCGTGCCATCTCCGGCATACAAGCCCCAGAGATCTCTATCGAGGTACATATGGCCAACGGCCTGCCCGCCCTTACTATAGTAGGTCTACCCGAGGCCGCAGTACGTGAAAGCAAGGATCGAGTACGCGGTGCCATCCTTAACAGCCAGTTCGAGTTTCCGGCCCGTCGTATCACCATTAACCTTGCCCCGGCTGACCTGCCCAAGGAAGGTGCCCGTTTTGATCTGCCAATTGCCGTTGGCCTATTAGCCGCATCGGCTCAGATTCCATTAACGGGCCTGGAACAATACGAGTTCATCGGAGAACTGGCCCTAAGCGGTGAATTACGCCCGGTAAAGGGCACGCTGCCGGCTGCGATGCAGGCACGACAACAGGGACGTAAACTGATCCTGCCAACGGCTAATCTGGCTGAAGCCAGCCTGGTGGAAGGTCTGGAGATCCTGCCGGCCAATCATCTGCTAGAGGTCGCAGCCCACCTCTGCGGTCAGCGCAACCTGAGCTACGCCCCTGCGGACATAACTCCGGCGTCTCTCAAATCTTATGAGGATGATTTGGCCGACGTACTGGGCCAGCACCATGCACGCCGGGCACTGGAGATCGCCGCGGCGGGTAACCACAGCCTGTTAATGGTGGGGCCTCCTGGTACGGGTAAGACCATGCTCGCGCGTCGCCTGCCGGGTCTGTTACCACCAATGCAGGAAGATGAGGCATTGGAAGCGGCAGCGATTCAGTCCATCAGTGATCAGGGCTTTGACTACCGGCACTGGAAACAGCGGCCATTTCGCAGTCCACACCACACCGCCTCGGCGGTCGCTCTGGTCGGCGGTGGTAGCCACCCTCGCCCAGGGGAGATCTCCCTGGCACACCATGGCGTATTATTTTTGGACGAACTGCCCGAATTTGAACGCAAGGTGCTGGAGGTTTTACGCGAACCCCTGGAATCAGGCAGCATCACCATCTCTCGAGCCGCCAGACAATCTGAATTCCCCGCCCGCTTTCAATTGATTGCTGCGATGAATCCCTGTCCCTGTGGCTATCTGGGCCATAGCAATGGACGTTGCCACTGTAGCCTCGAACAGATCCAGCGATATCGCGGCAGAATTTCAGGACCGTTGATGGATCGTATCGATATGCATCTTGAAGTTCCCCATATACCATTGGAACAACTACAGCAGACTCAAGGTGGTGAGAGCAGTGAACAGGTCCGTATACGTGTGGCCCATGCGCGCGAACAACAATACGCTCGCCAGGGACGCAGCAACGCCCATCTAAAACATCAACAGATCCATGAGTTCTGCGCCATAAACGAAACAGACACACAATTCCTGCATCAAGCTATCAATAAGCTGGGCCTTTCGGCCCGGGCCTATCATCGTATTCTCAAATTGGCACGCACCATCGCAGATCTCTCAAACTGCCAGTCCATTCAATCCAGCCACATTAGCGAAGCCATCGCATATCGCCGACTGGATAGAAATTGAAACATTCTGTTATTCAATTAAAGAGAACGGAATATATCACCATATAACTGATAGATAACACGTGCACAATGTATAACCGCCTTTTTATCATCAGCATCAGTTATACGATTCATGAGTTTTTCATAAAAACTCATATGTTCGATATCCAGGGAACCGTGTGAAACAAGATATGAAAATGCTTTTTCAGGCAGATTTAATTTGCTCTGTAAATTTCCAGCTGCTTGAGTAGCTAGAGCAATACTAGTACCTTCCAGAACAAGCACCATACCAAAGAAACCTACCGGATTCTTTCTTGATATCATATCGTACACGTATGCAACCATTAACTCTGTTGCAAGTGCCGCTTGTCCATACCGGACATTATCCGTATCGCCACCACAGGTACGAACATCATTTAAAATCCATTCCTGATGCCCCATTTCTTCTTCAATATATTCACCAATTGCCTCTCGCAGCCATTCCTTAGATTCTGGAAGTCGAGAACCACAGAACATCAATAATGGAACAGTATGTTTTACATGGTGATAGGCCTGCGTGAGGAATGAGATATAAGTCTCAGTCGATATCTCGCCCTCAACTCCTGACCTCAATATTGGTATAGATAATAAATCATTGCGTTCATTTTCTGTTGCTGTCAACAGCTCATTATAAAAACTCATAAAAATAATTCTCCTTTTTGTTTATAGCGAGTAACAATTCTCTCACCATAAACAGACCATATTATCTGTCGGCGTAATCTTCCAGTGGAAGTGAGCTGTTGATTCATTATTGAAAATGGCTCATCTGCATAAAGCCAAACACCTATGCGAGAATAATCTGGCAAGGTTGTATTTACAGCTGTGACAGCTTTATCAATCTGTGTTTCAGTGACATTTTGGACCGGCACGATGATTGCTGCATTTATAGCCATTCCTTCACCATAGACGACTGACTGCGCAATAACTGTTTGCATATTCAACTCCTCCTCAGGCCATTCAGGCGAGACATTGCGACCAAAGGATGTTATAAACACGTGCTTTTTACGGCCGACTATATATAAAAATCCTTCGTCATCCATGTACCCGAGATCTCCTGTTTGATAAAAACCTTGAGAATCTAACAATACCGGTGTTTCAGATAGATATTTTCTAAATAGAGCTCCTTTTACACAGACCTCTCCATCATCAGATATTTTTATTTCAACATGAGGCAATGGCAAGCCAACACTCGATGCTTTATTCTTAACTACAGTATTCAAGCAAACTACCGAGCCACATTCTGATAGTCCATATCCTTGATAAACAGGCAAGCTACAGTTCACTGCTAATGCCAAAAGTTTCTCATGAACATGTGCACCACCAACAGCTAAAAACCTTAACTTTGACAAGTGCTGTTTATTATTTGACAAATAGTGACAAAGGGCTAACAACATCTGTGGAGACATGATTGTCGTTGTGACATTATTTTCAACAAAACAATCGCACATCTTTTTAACATCCAAACCACTTGAGCCATGCATACCAACGTCTATTAACGGTAGTTGTATGGACGTTGCTCCTGATAGAAGAACAGAATACACACCAACATTCTCTAACAACATAGCCAAGGGAAATACACTCAAATGAAGATCTGACATTTTACCGTCACTAGCTAGAGCCAGTGATTTGGCGACCTTATCTAAGGTTTCTTGAGTAAGACATACCCCCTTAGGAGCACCAGTTGTACCGGAGGTATATGTGATTTTGCTAATATTTTCGATATCAATTTGTGTTGTAGCTGAGCTTGTACTCACACACGATATCTGTCCGCCAAACAAATCATACGCACCTGTAGATTGAAAGCTATCATTTAGGGCTTTTATACGTGAATGTTGATCTGTAAACACCACATCTATTCCTGTATCTTGTATAACATGTACCAACTGCCTATCAGAAAAATACACTGGCAATGGAACGAGAACAATATCAGCAGCGACTGCCGCCAAATCAATTATTATCCACGCAGGACTGTTATCTGCAAAGACACCTAGTACCTTACTTCCTGACGCCAGTAATTTAGCCGATAATTTCTCTACTTCACCTTGCAAATCTGAATAACTTAAACTCTGACCGACTCCACTTACGGCTATGTTATCTGGCTGTGTTTGCGCGTATCCTCTCACTGCTTCAAGAACTGCACTCATCCATTCACTCCCCATTTAAAATCTTTACCTTTAACCGAAGACCTTCCTAACTCATAAGCTTCCTGCCAAAGTTTACAGGCCAATGAATTATCCTCAGATAGAAATGGGGAAATTTCCTTGTATGCCTGAACTAAACTACCAGCACAGACTTCAGGAACTTTTTCATAATAACTCCCCCACATAAGTTTCTCATCAGATTCTAGACACTCTTTCTCTGCCACACCAAGATGACATATATCGAGCCCCATACGCAGAATCATTTTTTTAAATGATGGAAGCACCGTAAAGACCATCCACTCATAACCAGAACCATATAAATAAGCAGTCAAACAATATAATAATAAAGGGTTGGAACTAGAGTGTGATGATGCAAAGTTGCCGACTTCAACGATACGTTTACGTGACACAGAAGAGTTAGCGCAACCCTGAGAATTAATCAGAACGTCTACTGGTTCAGCAAGATACTTTTCCAAGCAAAGCGGTACAGTCTCCGCGGATTGAACACCGACAACAGCCAAGACCTCTCCGCCACTTAGACACAACGCAACAAGCTTTGGCATAAACCATTTAATTTTTGCAGAAAAGCGTTGGTGATACTTCTCTTTTAAATAGTACTCAAGCCCTTCTCTACTATTTGCTTTCCCCTCAATAACTTTCACACACAAATCTAGACTTTTATTATTAACATAATCCGAGAGTGATTCATGACGCTTGTATTTCGCAAGTCTACGGACAACCTCATTATAAAACCCGCTCTGCATATACACTCCCACATCATAATTATATTCTTATAAGCAAATACAGGCTCAATCATGCCCGTTCACACTCAAAAATATTTATATTACAGATCTTTACCTAGAAAATATATTTATAACAAGTACTTTCATGACCTATTTTTGCAGCACAAACATTAATAACTTCGCTACCATCATCGGGCAATAACACCGCTAAATATAGTAAAAATCACACGCGCAACTTCGATTCATATATTAACCAGCATGTTCTACATAGATGCTATATCTCAACTTGCGCATAAATGTTTTTACTCATACATGTTCATTCGCAATCATCATGTCGTATGGATGTTTATTACACATCAAAACCCAGCATCTCCAATTAGATATACACAACACTTGAATCTGCTCTATACTGCACTCCATTTGTTTCAATCTCGAAAACAACATTTCTTATCGAGATGATTGTTTCAACAAGCGCAATACTAGCTGCAGCCACGACGAAAGCACATCTGAGATGTTCATGCCAGACTGCAACCTCGCCACACTTGACTAAAGTTAATATTTTCCTAAATATACTACAGTTCATGATCCAACCGACCGATATATACATTCAGCAGCCTGTGTTTGATAATAGGCGTTATCACATTCTCAATACACCTACATTCCGACACTATGCATACATCCTTCCAAGACGCCAAAGACAAAATAAGCTCTGATGTTTTCCGCGAACAGATAACACTACTCTATACGCAAAACCCACTGATTAGTTTGTCTAACATCCCCGCAACCCTAGTCAGCATCTATATCTTTATCGACACTGTACCACTGTCTCGGCTCATACTTTGGGCAACTATATTGAGTATATTTTCTATAGTTCGCATATATCCAAACCTATTATTCAAACAGCACAGCAATCACAACATGCAGGTATGGAAATGGACAAACCTACTTTCTATATTTATTTTAGGGTTCATGTGGGGAAGTCTTTCACTGTTTTTTACTTATGAGCTTACACAATTTCAAGAATACTATATTGTATTGCTACTACTAGCCTTGTCGTCTATTGCTATTGCTGCCAACCAGGCCTATTTACCTTCATTCTTTGCATTTACAATACCGGCACTATTACCCATGGCATTTTACTTTTTCTACAGTGGTTCACTCGAAAATATAGGACTCGGAGCGCTATTGTTAATCTATATTTTTATCCTTATTAGCTCCGCAAAAGTCGCTGCTTATAACACAAAAAAAACCATTCAATTGCGCATACAAAACAGCCAGCTTGTTGAAGAGCTTTCACAATCCAATCATGATCTTTTTTCCGAAATAGAAGAAAGAAAGCATATTCAACTGCAACTGGAAAAGTCGAAACAAGAGGCCATACTCGCTAATAAGGCGAAATCTGAATTCCTCTCACGCATGAGCCATGAGCTTCGCACCCCGATGAATGCCGTATTAGGCTTTTCCGAATTATTACTAGACGACTCTGCATTAGGAGAACAACAGTGCGCGGATATTAAGCGTATCAAGAGTGCTGGTGAGCATCTACTTAGTCTCATCAATGAAATACTCGACATCTCACGTATAGAATCCGGACGCCTGAATGTATCTATGGAGCCTGTTGCATTATCAGAACTGGTTCATGAATGCATTCAACTGGTATATGAGCAGGCGAAAAAGATGGAGATCGAATTGCATGTACAATCAATCCAACTCTATGAGGATATCTTTGTCTATGCAGATCAGATGCGACTGAAGCAGGTTTTATTAAACCTTATCTCTAATGCGATTAAATACAACCGGCTCGGCGGCACTGTTTGGGTAGAGTGGAGTGCCCATGAAAATGATCGAATTCATATTGGAATACGAGACAATGGCATTGGCGTACCGCAGAAAATGCACGACCAACTATTCCAGCCATTTAATCGGCTGGGTGCAGAACATACGAATATTGAAGGTACCGGTATCGGACTGGTGATTACCAAACGTCTGGTTGAATTGATGGATGGTGAGATTGGATTTTCCAGTTCCAAAGAAGACGGTACCACTTTCTGGCTGAAACTAACGAAAGCAGACAAAGATCAAAACACAACTGATTTCGCGTCAGATCAAGTACATAACTTGTATCAAAATCCATTACCAAAGTTTAAGTTGCTTTATATCGAAGACAACAAGAACAACCTGGAACTTATTAAACAGTTTATACAGAAGATCAGTGCGGCTGATATATTACATGCACCCTCAGCAGAGCTAGGCATAGACATCGCACGAGCAAACCAACCGGATATTATCCTCATGGATATCAATTTGCCGGGCATGAACGGTTACGAGGCCTTGTTGCAGTTAAGAAAGCATCCTGAGACCAGTGCTATTCCTGTCATTGCAATAAGTGCCAATGCTATGCCCAGCGACCTGATTAAAGGACGCCAAGCTGGTTTCCATGAATATATCAGTAAACCTGTCAACTTCAGTCATCTAAGCCAGTCACTACAAACAGCACTGAAAATAAACTAATTCACTTGTAATGATCGAACTATCTTATTACATATAGGCTCGATTTTTTTCATAGCCCTTAGGTCTGGTGCATGTCATGACCAGTTTGTTACCTGCTGCCAACTCTAAAAAATTCGCTGTTTGAATTATGATTTCGGTTTGTGCCTTATAAATATAACTTACTGAACGGAAGGCCTTGCCAGCGATGGTCTTGCCTTGCTGCTGCTTTATAATACGAAAACCGGGTATCGCCTTTTCCATCTGAGCAATACTGCCGTTTCATATGCGCTGAGACTTCCGTCAAAACGCTCGTCCACCATGGTCATATTCTGAGAGAAGTCCGCAATAGGGTCGGTCACCACGATCCTGAATTTGAGTTCAGGAAACTCCATCACACGCCAGTTTTGTGGCACACCATACGAGAGCCCCCCTGCCGTTTCCGTATAGCGTTCACCCGCATGCACCGGCAAAGACATAGTAAATACCGCCACCACAAGTCCTAAAATTCTAAGCATTAGAATCATTATCTCCTTCAGTGATGGATAGTATCCCTGATATTTATTTCTAAACTAAGAAGTCAATCCCAACCAATCCTTGGGTGTTAAATAGTTGTCATACAGATCTGCTTCAGCACTTCCTGGTTCCGGACTCCAGTTATAACGCCACTTCACTAATGGTGGTAACGACATCAGAATAGACTCGGTGCGCCCTCCGGTTTGCAAACCAAACAGAGTGCCACGATCGTACACCAGGTTGAATTCTACGTATCGACCCCGACGGTAGAGCTGGAAGTCTCGTTCACGCTCACCAAACTCAGCACCCTTACGACGATTTACAATCGGACGGTAGGCCTTGATGTAATGATCACCAACGCTTTGCATAAAGGCAAAACTCTTTTCAAAACCCATCTCATTCAGATCGTCAAAGAACAGGCCACCAACACCACGGGTTTCGTCACGATGCTTGAGATAAAAATATTCATCACACCATTTTTTATAAGTCTTATAGGTTTCTTCTCCAAAGGGATCACATGCTTGCTTGGAGGTTTTATGCCAATCAATCACATCATCACGATTGGCATAATAGGGAGTTAGATCAAAACCACCACCAAACCACCACACAGGATCGGCACCTTCTTTTTCTGCGATAAAGAAACGTACATTGGCGTGGCTGGTAGGCACATAGGGATTATGTGGGTGTATAACCAAAGACACACCCATGGCCTGAAATGAACGCCCTTCCAGTTCCGGCCGATGTGCGGTGGCCGATGCAGGCATTTGTGTTCCCTGAACATAGGAGAAATTTACCCCACCCTGTTCGAATACATTACCATCCGTGATTACTCGGGTACGACCACCACCGCCCTGTTCACGGGTCCAGTTATCCTCAATAAAACTAACACCACCGTCTTCCTCTTCCAATTGCTGACAGATATTGTCCTGCAGTCGCAATAGATATTCTTTAACTGCGTTGATGTCTGGCTGACTCATAAAAACGTTCCTTTACTTATTCTGTTAATCGCCTTACTGATCTAAGCGGCCTTCAATAGATAGGTTTTTCATTATGTTAGTGTTGCAACTACACGATTCTTACCCTCGTCTTTAGCGCGATAAAGATGCTTGTCTGCACGTATGAGCATGCTATCCAAGGTATCACCATCTGCATACTCTGCAACGCCAAAACTGGCACTAACACGACGCCTACCATTTTCCGCATCATATAGCGTCATGCGCAGGTTCTCGGCGACCTCGATCGCCTGTTTCAAGCCAGTATCCGGTAACAGGATGATAAACTCTTCTCCTCCCCAACGCCCAAGAATATCGCTCTTTCGCAACCGCGACGAGAGGCGTTCTGACACCATTCTCAGTACCTGATCACCTGCATGATGACCATACTCATCATTAAAATTCTTAAAATCATCCACGTCCAATAGAATGCCCGATAACATACGTTCTGTGTGACGCATTTTACTACTTACTTCTTGCTCTGCCCGCTCCATCCAGGCTGCACGATTATATACGCCAGTGAGATGATCATAATGCGCACGTTGAATGATCTTGTGCTGATAAAAAAGAACTTCACGACTATTCATCCATGACAACGTAGCCGTCAACAGATAAGCAACCATAATGTTATTCATCACATGAAATGCGACTCGCTCCTGTACAGCGAACTGAGGATACAAGCCATACATAGTCCATAGAACAATAAAAAGTACGATTGACCAATACCAACCTCGATGCCCTAATAGATAGAAATAGATCAACGGGTAGGTCGGAAGCCATATCAGTTGATTAAAGTCGAATAGATAGAAACCTACGGATACCTGACTAATAAAGACAAGCAGCGCAAAGACATGCAAAATAAACTGCGTTGAACGGGGCTTATACCACAAAGCGTAAACAAGAAAAGGGGCCGTCACAGGAAAGATCAGATCGGCTATGGCTCGCGAAATATTGCCATTCATCCATTCCCAAACGGCAAACCCCGTAGCAATAATCACTCCGAGCATCGCCGCAATACTCAGGAAAAGTAACTTCCCCCTATAGACGGGAACGTCCATATCTTCCTTCGCTAATTTTAGCCATAACTTCATTTAAGTGTTCACTCCAATCGTATTATTATCCCTAGCTGCTGCGTACGACCTTGCCACTGCGCAAATCACGTATCTCTGTGGGTTTATCGGCACCACCCAACGGTGCATGGAGCGTATAATCCACAGGCACGATAAATCCCCGCCTGACCTGTAGTGCACTGCGCGCTGGTGGCATGCCACTACGGTTGGCACTGGTAGAAATAATTGGGCCACCAAAGGTTTTACACAAAGCCTGTACCACAGGATGTGCCGAAACCCGCACAGCCAAACTCGTGTGATGACCTCGTATCCACACCGGCACGTTTAACCTGGCGGGCACTATCCAGGTGGTTGGTCCGGGCCAGCTCTGCTGTACACACTGTAATTGTTCTTCCGTGAGGGACTGAATATAGGGTTTCAACTGCTGCAGATTAGCGGCGACAAGAATCAAACCCTTGTCGATAGGTCTTTGCTTCATCGCCAGTAAACGATGCACTGCATCGGCATTTAATGGATCACAACCCAGACCATAAACTGCCTCGGTCGGGTAGGCGATGATGCCTCCGGTTTTCATCACATGACAGGCCTGGCGGATTTTCCATTTATCGTTTGAATACATCACGCTACTACAAATATTCGGCTAAACAAGGTGGGGGATGGGCAACTGTCGGCAAGTGCCAGCTTTGCTATTGCGGCAGAGATAAACTCATATTGAAAATCAAAGGAGGTCAGACCGGGGAGGATAAACATGCCCATCCATAGGATAATGCTGGCAAACAGATATTTCTGATCAAAATGTCTGGATTCCAGCCCCATTTTAACTCCCATTCTGACCTACCCGGCCAAGTCAGTACTACCTAAACTTGCAACTCAATATTATCACCTTAAGAGTCGGAGTCTTCTTCATCCGCATCCTCTAAAGGTTCGGAGTAGTTACAATCCTTTTGTGGACAGACCTTCTCAGTACCTCTGCGTTTTGTGGTCTTAATGGTCAGCATTGGCCACTCACACTCTGGACACGCTTCATTGACAGGTTCATTCCATACCGCATAATCACAATCGGGATAACGTGAGCAGGAATAAAAGGTCTTGCCGCTACGAGAACGACGTTTCAGCATCTGGCCCTGCTTACAGGTCGGGCACTCAACACCCGTATCGGTAGGCTTTTCCAGTGGTTCGATATATTTACAGTCGGGGTAACTGCTACAACCGATGAACTTGCCGTAACGACCGTTGCGGATGATCAGATCCGACTCGCACTGTGGACACTTGCGCCCCTCCACCACCTCAGGCTCTGCCTGTTCCTTGTCATCACCCACATTGCGGGTGTAGTCACACTCGGGGTAGGCGGTACAACCAATGAAACTTCCACGCCGACCCAGACGTATAGACAGGGGCTGTTCGCACTTGGGACATTTTTCGTCGATCTCTTCCTGCGTCACATCCTTACGACTAACGCTCTCATCCTTCTCTTTCACCAACTTGATGAAGGGATCCCAGAACTGGTGCAGAAGCGGTATCCACTTCTTTTCACCACGGGATATCTCATCCAACTCATCTTCCAGGCGCGCGGTGAAATCGTAGTCGACGTATTGAGTAAAGTGCTCGGTAAGGAACTTGTTAACCACCCGGCCAACGTCGGTAGGATAAAAACGACGCTTGTCTATCTCCACATACTCACGGTTTTGCAGCGTGGAGATGATGCTGGCATAGGTAGACGGACGGCCGATGCCGTGCTCTTCCAGTGTCTTAACCAGACTGGCTTCTGAGTAACGTGGTGGCGGTTCGGTAAAGTGCTGTTCGGGGCGGATCTTCATCAGCGATATCTTGTCGCCCTCTTCCATCGGTGGCAGCAATTTATCCTTGTCGTCCTCACCGTCTTTCTTATCGTCGATACTCTCTTGGTACACAGCCATAAAACCGGGATCGACTACGGTAGAGCCGTTGGCTCGGAAGACGTTGCTCTCATCACCCGCATATAGATTCACACCCACGGTATTAATGGTGGCATGAACCATCTGACTGGCCACTGTACGCTTCCAGATCAACTCATAAAGACGAAATTGTTCCTTCGACAGATGCGCCTTCAGCTCATCGGGGTGACGATAGGCGGAGGTGGCACGTACCGCCTCATGTGCTTCTTGTGCATTCTTGGATTTGGTTTTATATACCCGAGGCTCTTTTGGCACCTTGTCGGCACCAAAACGCTCGGCAATCATGCTACGGATTTCATCCACGGCATCCTGCGCCAGATTCACCGAGTCTGTACGCATATAGGTAATCAAACCGGTGGTCTCACCACCGATATCGATACCTTCATACAATTGCTGTGCGGTACGCATGGTACGCTGGGCGGTGAAGCCCAGCTTACGCGAGGCCTCCTGTTGCAGGGTAGAGGTGGTGAAGGGCGCAGCAGGATTACGCTTGCGCTGTTTTTTCTCAACCTTGGCCACCACCAATTCACCGCCAGCAGCCTTGCTCAGGACCTTCTCTGCTTTAGCTGCATCCTTCTCATTATTGATGCTGAACTGCTGTAGCTTTTCACCCTTCAACCAGGTGAGCTTGGCGCTAAAGGCCTGTTTTTTCGCTTCCAGATCCGACTCAACGGTCCAATATTCCCTGGCCTCAAACTTTTCGATCTCCAGCTCTCGCTCGACTATCATCCGCAGTGCGGGACTTTGTACCCGACCGGCAGAGAGGCCACGACGGATCTTTTTCCACAACAGTGGTGATAGGTTAAAGCCCACCAGATAATCTAGCGCTCGACGCGCCTGCTGCGCATCGATCATGTCCTGCGACAGTTCACGCGGATTATTTACGGCTTCCTGAATTGCACCTTTGGTCACCTCATGGAATACCACGCGGCCAACGGTTTTGTCCTTAAGTAATTTTTTCTCTTTCAGCATCTCATACAGATGCCAGGAGATGGCTTCACCTTCACGATCCGGGTCAGTTGCGAGATAGAGGGTGTCGGCTTTTTTCAGCGCCTTTTTGATCGCATCAACATGCTTGGCGTTCTTCTCGATGATCCGGTACTTCATGGCGAAGTCGTGTTCCGGATCGACCGCGCCCTCCTTCGGTAAAAGGTCACGTACATGGCCATAGGAGGCCAGTACCTCATAGTCCTTACCGAGATATTTGTTGATGGTCTTGGCCTTAGCCGGAGACTCCACGATTACGAGATATTTTGCCATGTCCTGTTATAACTATGCCCGCGAGTAGCGGGCATACCTTATGTTAATGTCTCTTTTACGGCTGCCGTTAATGCAGACTACCCGGTGCTTCATTGAACACCAGGTCCTCCATCCAGGCATACGCCGCCTCTTGACCAGGCAGGTTGAACAGCACCATCAGCACCACCCACTTAAGCTGGTCTAAATCGATCTCTTCGGCCTCCAGGGCCATCACACGATCGATGACTAATTCACGACTCAAACTGTCCAGCACATCCAGCTGTTCCAGAAACAGCAAAAAACCACGCGCATCAGCATCCAGTCGTTCTTGCTCATGCTCTGTATATACTCGTATGGACTGCTCGCCAAATCCACCGGAACGGGGAGGCATTTCCTGCATTTGCGCCAAATCTTCCAACCAGTCAAAGGCCTTTTCTATATCATTACCGCGAAAGCCCGCAGAGACCAATTCACTGCGTAATATGTCTTCATCGGGCTCTAACTCGACCTCATCACTGATGTAATTCTCGAACAGATACATCAGTATATCGAGCATATTTTCTTTCATTGGGTCTCCCTCAAACTGGTACGCTGGTAGCCGCCTCCCGGCGCATTGTCAACGTAACCCTGCAATTCTAATACCAACAGCATGGAGGAAACCGCCTCCGCCGTCAATCCACTGCGTTCAACAATCAAGTCTACGGCAGTAGGTTCGTAGCCCAAGATATCCAGTATCTGTCGATATTCCGCATCCAG
>Ga0224506_10000403_pt1 | contig 38081 bp, 42 predicted proteins | sample SF_Jan12_sed_USG_2_FD_169108 | JGI IMG/M metagenome (GOLD analysis project Ga0224506, IMG submission 169108) | Sediment microbial communities from San Francisco Bay, California, United States - SF_Jan12_sed_USGS_8_1 | ecosystem: Environmental > Aquatic > Marine > Sediment | place: USA... | reverse complement strand
TCCGCCCCCCCGTAAATATTACTCCCACCTCGGCCGGCTTAAATGGGGTGGGTAAGTCAAAACCCAACAAGAGATTAAATCTTTAAACTGACGACTACGTCCTACCTACTCATTTAACCTTAATACTTAACGTTTATATGACTTTTTTTGCACCCCATATTCAAAAGACACATAACAAGTTAAAACAGTAGTGATACTTATATTTACTCAGCCGAGTGTCTAGTTCAGTAGTAACGCGCTCACATTAGATATTTTTTAATAAAAACAGAATAAGAAATGTAATAGTTTTTCACTCTAACTCTAAGTGATTGATATCAATGGATATAAATTATGTAATAATACTGGCATATTGAAAAAGCAAATACGACCATGGTCGCATATCTCAGAGCAGCGATCATATATGTGTGAACTATGGAAATAACATGTTGATATTGATATAGATTTTCAATATAACTCAGTAGCGAAAAAAGGGTATACGACCGTGGTCGTATACTTAAATATTGGTCTGCCAGAGAAATGTACGATGACAATCAAAGTTAAATATTTGGAAGAAGGTCAAGGGATCGAGTTTATTCTTTCTGGTGTTGTCCACGGAAGTGATATTATTGAAATCCATAAAGAAATCCACTCACCAAAAGTAGTTGCAAAATTAAAGTTTAAAATCATCGATAAAAGTAATGTTACAGAAAACTACGTTTCTGTAGAAGAAGTAAAAGCTATTTCTGAATTAGACACAAATATAAATGATATAAATGGCAATATAATCACGGCATTCATATCGCCTAATGATTTAGTTAGATCATTGGGTGATTTATGGAAAGAATATATAAAGGATAGTTCTGATAGCATTCGAACATTCGAAACTCGTGAAGAAGCAAATAAATGGCTGGCAACAAAATTAGACAAAGCCTAACAAGCCAATCAAGATCGCACGCAAAAAAACGCACACTGGAACCGCCAAGCTGCGGCGGCCCCTTATTGAATCGATATGTGCACTAAATGACTATATATAAAAAATCTGACGGCTATGAACCTGAGGATCTTCTTCATTCCTTAATTGGTCACTATGGTGCCGCAAAAGTATTGTTAAACGAGAGTCCTGAGGCATTTGATTCTGGTGGTTACATTCTACATTTATCGGTTGAGCTAATGCTTAAATCATGCTTACTTCATATCAATGATGAATTTAATGGCACTCACTCTTTACAGCACTTGAGGCAAGATCTGGTAGCAAGTGGTATTCCTTTTCCACTCACAAAGCAGGACAATTAAGTCCTCGATCATCTTGATACATTATATGAACTATGTTACCAAAACAGATAAAACCCTACAAATATAAGCACTGAAACTATGGTACTCGCTCAAACCATTATAGAGAAACTATCTAAATCCTTAGCTGATGATTTGTATGAGGCATATAGTCAAATACCTAATGACACTAAAGGTGGTAGAGTTTTAATGAAGAAACCTAAAGATATACCAACTGACATAAATTTATTAATTGGCAAATAAAATGTGGATTTTGGGCCTTTAGAAAGCCTGTTAATATAAAGCATAGAAGATTGTTATATTCTTAATGTCTACTATTATCAATAATAATTTACATTGATTTAGTTAATACCAGCTAATAATGCGTTTGAGTTTGTTCGCTTCGCTCACGGGTATCACCTTACAGCGCCCTCTCAAGCTAAACGTTAAGCTATAATTTCATAACTAGAGAAGCGCTATGAGCTATCAATTAATTTGGAATGAAAAAGGAGCTACTGCCGAGTTTAAAGGAACTATAAATCTCTTGGAATTAAAAGAAATTCTTTCACAGTTTTATGGGAGCCCTAAATTTGATGAAATTCGTTACCTCATCATCAACCTTTTAGAAGTTGATAAACTGGAAATAACAGACTCAAATTTTCGTTTAGTTGGAGCTATGGACGCAGCTGCAGCTATTAGTAATCCACATATAAAAATTGCCGTTATAACAGAAAATAAAAAGGTATTAGAATTATTCGAATCATACGAGAAAGGAGCCAGTAGCAGCTCATGGGAAGTTAAATATTTTCCAAATCTTAATAATGCAAATAACTGGCTATTAGCCTGATAAGCGACTATATTCATACTTTAGCCACAGGGACGAGTGGTGATGATAAAGCAGGAGTTTTTATCAATTCATAACCAAAAAATCATCCCTCCTTTTATCATCTGCGGTTAGCTGAAGGTATCCAATGTTTCAAAAAACATTTGAATACCATAGTAAAAATAAGTGTTTTACTGATATGAGTTTTGAATCACCACTAGTTTGCTAGACACCTTTCAGCGAGAAATAATAGCTAAAAGAGATGGGCTTATGAGTAGCAAACGATATGCTGAAGAATTTAAAATTGAAGCCGTCCGTCAAGTCACAGAACGTGGTCATAGTGTGGCCGAAGTATCTAGTCGGTTAGGTACAACCACACACAGTCTTTATGCCTGGATTAGGAAATACGGACCCAATGCTGAAACCATGAGGACTGGTTATATCTTGCTGTCGTTATTGATTTGTTTTCTCGTCGAGTCATTGGTGGGTCAATGCAGCAACGCATGACGAAGAAGCTTGCATTAAACGCATTGCTAATGGCTGTGTGGAGACGAAAACCGATGACAAAAGTCACGGTGAATTTTGTCCAAGGAAGTCAGTACAGCAGCCATGGCTGGCATACCTTTTTAAAGAACAATGGCCTTGAAGGCAGTATGAGTCGTCGCGGTAATTGTCATGATAATGCCGTTGCAGAAAGCTTTTTCCAATTACTGAAACGAGAACGTGTTAAAAGAAAAATCTACTCTACCCGGCAAGAAGCCAGACAAGATATCTTTAAATATATTGAACTGTTTTATAATTGTCAGCGACGACATGGTTCCAATAATCAGTTATCACCTGTAGAGTACGGAGAGAATTTCGAAAAACGACTGTTAAGTCGTCTAAGGGACTAGTGGCGATTCAAACAGTGTTAGGGCGTATTTTTTGGATGACTTTTTTTGCCGACATAGATGTAGGTAAGAGGTGTGAGCAGGATGGGCAAGCTTTGTACGAGCAAAAAAGGTTACTCGCTGTCGGTCGACTACCGACTTCTTTGACTTTAACTTTAAAGTTTGACTAAAAAAACTATACACCTAAGTAACAAAACTCATCGCGAGTGTACCTGTCACTAACGCCCAGCCATCTATCAAAACAAACAACATCAGCTTGAATGGTAATGAAATAATCAGTGGTGACAGCATCATCATACCCATTGCCATTAATACCGAAGCAACCACCAGATCAATAATCAAAAACGGGATGAATAACATAAAGCCAATCTGAAAAGCTGTTTTTAACTCACTGGTCAGAAACGCCGGCATTAATAAAGAAAATGGCACGTTGTCAGCCGAGTCTATCGCACCGTGATCAGAGATGCGTGCAAACAAGGCGATATCATCCTCTCTTGTTTGTGCCAGCATAAAAGCCCTGAAAGGTTCTTTTACTTTTTCTATGGCATCATCTGCCGATATTTTCTCGCTGGAGTAAGGCAGATACGCTTCGTTATACACTTTGGTAAAGACCGGTGACATGATGAAAAAAGTCAGAAACAGAGAGAGACCAATTAATACCTGGTTTGACGGTGTCTGAGCCGTCCCCAGCGCCTGGCGTAAAATTGACAGCACGATAATGATCCGGGTGAAAGATGTCATGGTTAATAACAGTGCGGGCAACAGTGTCAGCACCGTCATTAAAGCGACTATCTGTAAGGTTACACTGTATGTCTTACCGACCGCTGTATCCTGAACGGTTATGGCGGTTAGCCCGGCATCTGCAAAAACCGCTGCTGGCAATAAACCTGCTGTTATAGCAATCAGGATCAGCAGTGCTTTTTTAGCTGTTATTAATTCACAAAATGATTTGAGTCTTATTATGTTCATTTTTCAGCGGGCTTATTTTTAAGCGTGTTATTCAATGCCTGCAGCATTTTTTCTTTGAAATCGGTGGCTGTAATATTTGTCGTGTTTTCAACATTATCGTAATCGCCGTCAAATACATGTAGAGCGTTTACCTGTCCTTGTGCAACACCTAATACCATGCGCTTATTTTCTACCTGTATTAAGATGACTTTTTCTCTTGCACCTAATGACAAACCGGCCAATATTTTTAGCTGCTGCGAGCCGGCCAGCTGCATGCCTCCCATGCGTTTTACAACCCAGGCCATGATAAAAATAATCGCCAGCACCAGCCCAAGCCCCATGAGCATATTGGCAATACTCGATACCGATAAGGGATCAACCGGCATTGGCATTGGTTTTTCTTCTGCCGCTGCACTGACCATAAAAGGTAACAACAACAGTGTGGATAACAGTTTTTGTCTTAATTGTTTCATTTGACTGTTACTTCAACTTTTTAACACGTTCAGACGGGCTTACTATATCGGTTAGTCTGAGACCAAATTTTTCATTGACCACGACAACTTCTCCGCGGGCTATCAGGGTTCCGTTAACCAGCACATCCATGGGCTCACCGGCAAGCCGGTCCAGTTCAACAACAGAGCCCTGATTGAGCTTTAATAAATTTCTGATGCTGATTTGAGTGCGGCCAATTTCCATTGAGATATGAACAGGTATATCAAGAATGGCATCTAACTTTACATCTTCTTTGGAGCCGAATTCTTCACCAAAACCTTTTTCTGGAAATGCTTCTATCTGGTGTGCTTTTATACCCAGTGCATCCACTTCACTATTGTCCTGACCATCGGTTTCTGCCTGCTCCTGTAATGCAGCAGCCCAGTCATCTTCTGCAGCATCGTCTACTGCCATATCTTCTTCATCGCTCATTCCAACCCCTCCACTTACTGCGCTCTAGTCTAATAATTTAAAATCAATTGCTTCACGTTTAACCACTTCCTTGACCATCACAGAGACACTGCCATTTGACAGCCCCATCTTGCCCCTGAACAACGGAATTCCTTCTGATTCAAGCACAACATTGTCTGGCATATCGAATGGGATCACATCGCCTTTTTGTAGCTGGTTGACATCACCTATCGTCATTTGAGTTTCAAACAAGTGTGATGAGACTTCTACTTCTGCTTCAAATATTTCATTGCGTAATGAACCAATCCAGCGGTCGTCGACTTCGGTCACATCACTCTGAACACCGGCATCGAGCAAATCACGAATCGGTTCAATCATTGAATAAGGCATCGTAATATGCATATCACCGCCCCCCCCTTCAAGATCAATTCTGAAGGTACTTACAACCACCACTTCGGTTGGGCTCACAATATTGGCCAGATGTGGATTGACTTCAGATCCCTGATAGGCAAAATCCAGATGTGTGACCGGCTCCCATGCCTTGGCCATATCAATAAAGGCCTGTTCCAGTAACATCTGAATGATTCGCTGCTCTGTCGGGGTGAAGTCACGGCCCTCAATTTTGTTATAAAAACGCCCTTCACCACCGAAGTAGTTATCCACCACCACAAATACCAGCTTGGGATCAATGACAAATAATGCCGTGCCGCGTAACGGTTTAACACGTACCAGGTTCAGGCTGGTCGGTACATATAAGCTGTGTACATATTCTGCAAATTTAAGCATTTGCACACCGCTGACCGATAACTCAGCATTACGCCTGAGCAGATTAAACAGGCTGATTCGGTAGTTTCTGGCGAATCGTTCATTAATCATTTCAAGCGTCGGCAGTCGCCCGCGGACTATCCGTTCCTGACTATTGAAGTCATAACCGCGGGCAGAGCCGTCATTTACTTCCGCTGTCGTATCAACATCGCCACCATCAACACCGTGAAGTAACGCATCAATTTCATCCTGACTTAATACATCTTGAACCATAATAATCCGCTATTGCATGACAAAGCTGGTAAACAAAAAGGCTTCGATCTTATGTGCCTCACCCGCGTCTTTTAATGCTTTCTCTACCACTTCAATCGACTTTTTACTTAATTCTTTTTTGCCCTTCATGGTATTTAACTCTTCATATTTCTGACTACCAAACAACAAAATCAAATCATTTCGGATTTTAGGCATATGAATTTTAAGGGCTTCTGCCACTTTCTCATCGTAAGTCATGACCTGTACATCAACCTGTAGATGCGATGCCGATGACTGGTCTTCAAAATTAACCAGAAATGCCGGATGCAAAGGCACATAGACGGGTACTTTCGGTGTCGCCACTTCTTCAACAGGTGCCGGACTGCCATCCGCTGCGAGCGGTGGCGGCGTTTTATCACCCATCATCATAAACAAAGCGACACCCGCACCGATCACAACCAGCAACAAGACCACCAGTACAATAACGATCATCTTCATTGATCCGCCTGAGGCAGGTGCTTCTTCTTTTGCTTTTTCTTCTTTGGCCATTAGCCCAACTCCGTAATATTAATAATTGAAAAGCAACAAACGTGCCTATATCGAAATTAAAACAATTTAAATGAAACTTTGAGCAAAATTTCAGCTATTTGATTGTTTTCTAAGGAAATATATAGACTATTAAAGTGAAGAATATGTAAATAATTAGCAATAGCTGCCGCTATCATCATCAGAAGTGACGATTAAATGACACCAAATTTATGACATTAACTATCCGATATTTCACAAGGCTTAGTTAAATGATCTATTGACGATATTGTCTCAACAGCTCGTAGTACAGCTCTGTTCATTATGCTTATAATGAAAGTGTGTTTTAACGTGCCATTGCTTAGACAATTAATAGAGCTTTCAGTATGTTTAATTTACCGCCGTTACATTCCACTAAAAGGATCGACAGCAAGATCATTCCTGAGGTATTGAAATCATGGCAAATAGGTCAGATTTTAGAAAGCCGTGCAAAAACCAGTAGTAATGCAGAAGGTGAGCTGCAACTGCAGGTTGGTAAACAGCTGCTCGATGCTAAAACTAAAATCCCTATTGTGGCCGGACAGGAACTGACGCTGCAAATCACTAAGTTAGGCGATACACCGGTACTAAAGATTCTTAATAGTCCTGTGCAAACAGATCCGATCACTTTACTGTTAAGGCAGGCCGTGCCGCAGAACAACAGCGTACAAAAGCTGATTAATTTAATTTCGCACATCACTCAGCTGATACCTGATGTCGAAGCTGCAAAAACGCCTGCTTCTGCTTCGCCAGCGCAAGTCACTGATCATCATGCTGAACTAATGGCCTTCAGCAGGCAAATCCGTTCGCTCTCGCAAATGCCAGTTAATGCCAGTGATATATCAGCTCCGAGCATTCAGCGCTTTTTACAGCAAAGCGGAATCAGTTTGGAGAACCAGCTATTAACAACAGGCATGCCGGATAAAAACCTGAAACTTGAACTGATGCAGTTAAAACAATCGGTCAGTCAAATATTAAGTATGACAGATGACAGCACGATCATAAAAAACCCGCCGTCTTTAACTACCACTATTTCCGGCAACCAGTTACCCGCACTGGCCAGCTATCTGCTGTATGCGATACCCGCTGCTGAAAAAAGCAGCATCATTGGCTTTCTTTCTAACCCTGGCTCTTTTAATCCCGGCACACTGAGCAACTCTCAGTCAGCTGTATTTCAGGCCATACAAAAACTCACTCCCGCTCAGGCTCAGCAACTCAAGCAATGGCTACAATTTATTCCTTTTCTTTCAGAAATGCGTCTGTTAGTGGAACAGAGCATCAACACGATTAACAACCATCAGTTACAGGCATTACAGGCCGATGCCGATTCTGCTTTTATGCTTCTGTTTAATTTACTGGTGGCAAAAAATCCTGACTGGACTGACCTGTTTAATATACGCATCAGCAAAGAAGAAAAGCAAAACCAGGACGAAGAACACTGGCTTGTCACTGTGCAGATGGATATGCCGGATCTTGGTCTGATGCAAGCCAGACTAGTGCTGATTAATAAACAGTTACACGCAGGGGTTAGCAGTCAGTCTGCAATCACTCATCAGATCATTGATGAAAATATTGGCTTGCTTGAGTCAGCTCTGACACAGGCCGGATTTGATGTGGCCACCATCACTTGCAAGCAAGAAGTGATAACCCCTATCGACAAAAACCGGCAAAGACATGGGCCATTACTGGATGATAAAGCGTGACACCATGATGAAACAAAAACTACCTGTCGCCATCGCACTGGAATACGATGAAGAAAAAGCGCCTGTTGTCAAAGCAAAAGGCACGGGGGAATTAGCCCAGCGCATTATAGACATCGCTGAACAAAATAATATTCATTTACAGGAAGACAAGGAACTGATACAGATACTGGCTGAACTTAACCTGGGTGATGAAATTCCAGAGCAACTTTACAAGGCAGTAGCCGAGGTAATAGCCTTTGCTTATATCATCAAAGGCAAATTCCCAAAACGTTTTAAGGCTTAAGCTGTGTGCCCGCTCAGGCCTGAATCAATACCTGGCCGTTAAACAATTTCTTTCAGTGCTGCAACCAGGCTTTCACACTCTTGCTGAGTGCCTATCGTGATGCGTAAATAATTGTCTATTCTGGATTGTTTAAAGTGCCGCACAATTATTTTTTGTGCTCTTAGTTTTTCAGCTATTTTCTCTGCAGGCTGTGACGCATGACTGACAAAGACAAAATTTGCCACTGACGGAACCACGTTAAAGCCTGTGGCTGATAACTGCCCGGTTAACCACTCGCGACTATTAATGATTTTCTGACATTGCCGGGAAAAATAAGTCTCATCCTCAAATGCAGCGATTGCACCGGCGGTTGAGAGGCGATCCATAGGGTATGAGTTAAATGAATTTTTTACCCGCTCCAGCGCCTCTATCAAGTTCGCATTACCGATGGCAAAACCAACCCGCAGACCGGCCAGTGAGCGTGATTTTGACAATGTCTGAACCACCAGCAGATTCGGGTATTTATCAACCAGTGTCACCGCCGACTGGCCGCCAAAGTCTATATAGGCCTCATCCACAACAACCACTGTATCCGTGTTTTTCTGCAGAAAAGTTTCGATGCTATCGAGTACCAGTAATTTACCGGTCGGCGCATTAGGATTGGGGAAGATAACACCGCCGTTTGGCTGCTGAAAATCATCCAGATTAATTGAGAAATCATCCGCCAGCGAAATGCGCTGGTATTCAATCTGATAGAGCTGACTATAGACGGTGTAAAAACTGTAAGTAATATCCGGGAAAAGTAATGGTTTATCCTGCTTCAGCAGTGCCTGAAAACAGTGGGCCAGTACTTCATCTGAACCATTGCCAATAAAAACTTGTTGCGGTTTAAGCTGGTGATAATCCGCAATACAGGCTTTGAGTGCGGATGATTCCGGGTCAGGATAAAGTCGCAGCTTATCATTCGCTTCAGCAGATATTGCTTTAAGCGCCAGTGGAGACGGTGCGTAAGGGTTCTCGTTGGTATTGAGTTTAATCAGATTAGTGGTTTTAGGTTGTTCACCCGGCACATAGGGAGTCAGTTCATTAACCAACTTGCTCCAGAAACGACTCATTATTAAAACCACCTAAACAGTAAATTGAAAAACAGGAACGCTATAATATCAGGGAATAACAGATCTGATAACTGCTAACTGACCAGCCATATCATATTTTCTTAATCCCACTTGAAATACCAGGATCCGAACAACAGGAAGACCACACTTTGCCCTGCCAGGATCAGTATGTGATAACTCACATCGACAAGGCTGGCACCGTCAATCATGATAGCTCTTGCGGCTGCAGTGACATGCGTCAGTGGAAAAATATCGGCAATCATTTGCATCATTGGCGCGGCACCTTCCAGTGAAAACCAGACACCTGAAAAGAACATCATCGGCCAGCTAAATAAATTTAGCAGCCCGCCGGCGGCTTCTTCACTGGTGATTCGTGCAGCTATCACAAGCCCCAGACTGATCATGCTAAACGCACCCAGCGCGAAGATAAAAAACAAACTGAGGTGTGAGCCATTCATAACAAAATCGACAAACACATTTGTGCCGTAAAACACAAATGCCGTGACAACCATGATTAACAGCATGCGCGAAACAATTTGTGCCGACAGGTATTCAAACGCTGTGACGGGCGTGGCTTTAAGTCTTTTTAACATGCCGTTTTTTCGATAGCGCACAATTACAAAACCAACACCGAACAACGCACTGAACATCATATTCATCGATAATATACCGGGGATAACCCAGTCTAAATAACGAATCATTTTTCCCTCTACAGTCTGTTTCTCAAATGACGCCTGAGGTGTTGCCAGTAAAACTTTTTCAACCATATAACCGGCGGGGGACTCTGCATTAATCCAGTATTGTTGCTGCTGCGCATCCAGGATCATATCCACCTGATGACGCTGAACTTTCTTGATGGCGCGCTCAAGATCAGTCACTGCATAAAACTCAATGTGTTTGAGTTCAAGAAACTGTCTGGCCAGCTCTGTCGCCGCATTTTGATTTAACACACCGACTTTAAACTGTTTGCCAATATCGCCTGAAAAGGCAAAGGCAAAACCCATCACAATCAGCACCGGCATCAGAATATTCCAGCCCAGTGATGAACGGTCACGGATAAATTCTTTATTACGTGTCGATAATAGTGCTAAAAATCGTTTCACAAACATAGCTTTTTATGCCCTTAATTCCTTGCCGGTGAGTTCTAAAAACAAATCATCCAGTGTTCGGGAACGAATTTGTAACTGCGACAGTGAAACATTGTTTTCAATTAACACAGCAATCACTCTGTTCACATCATCGGTCATGATATCAATATGACTGTCTTTTTTATGCACGCTAAATGAACTCAGATCAAAGTTCTCCAGCTCCGCCTCTGGCAACTGCAGGATTACATCATCGAAATTAGCTTTCAGTAAATCCTTGGGCGTACCCTGAGCAATAATTTTTCCGTGATCCATGATTGCAATTTCATCACACAATGAATACGCTTCATCCATGTAATGAGTGGTCAGAACAATGGTTTTACCTTCGGCTTTAATATCATTAATCAGATCCCAGAAATTTCTTCTGGCCTGAGGGTCAAGTCCGGTTGTGGGTTCGTCTAAAAAAATAATATCGGGATTATTTACCAGTGCAATCGCCAGCAATAAACGCTGCCTCTGACCACCCGACAGTTCGCGGTTATCCTGCTGCAAATATTCTGTCAGGTTACAGCGACGGATTAAGTCATTAATATCGGCATTTGCAGGGTAAAAATTGGCAAACATCTGTAAGGTTTCCCGCACCGTAATATAATCCTGCAATGCAGTAGACTGAAACATAATGCCGGCTTCTTTGCGAAACCGTTCACCTGGTGCTTCACCTTTGTAGAGTATTTCACCGGATGTTGCCTCAACAATACCCTCGAGAATTTCAATCGTGGTCGTTTTACCCGCGCCATTGGGTCCCAGCAAACCAAAGCAGATTCCCTGCTTCAGGCTGATGTCGATGCCGTTAACGGCTTTAACCGATGGATAGTGTTTCACCAGATTTTGAATTTCTAGCAATGCGCTTGTCAAAGGAATGTCCTTTCAGGTAAATATATAAGACAGGTTGTTAAGATATTAATATACAATAATTGCGACTCAAAGCCTTTTCTGGAGACCCACGACTCATGCAACACAGACATGCGTTTAAACTTTACTATATTCATGATCCCATGTGCAGCTGGTGCTGGGGTTTCCATCCTGTGCTGCGGCAATTAGAACAGCAACTTCCTGAGCAAGTCACGGTACACTATGTACTGGGCGGACTGGCTGCCGACTCGGACCTGCCTATGCCGGATGAAATGCAACATTTTTTACAACAGACATGGCGCAATATCCAAAAGAAAATCCCCGGCACTGATTTTAATTTTGATTTCTGGTCTGACTGCAAACCTAAGCGTTCAACCTACCCGGCGTGTCGTGCTGTTATTGCTGCAAGAAACCAGAACCGCTCTGTTGAAAAGCCAATGATTAATGCCATTCAGAATGCCTATTATTTACAGGCTAAAAATCCGTCGGATGATGACACCTTAATGGCACTCGCCAGACAACTGAAACTCGATGCTGAAAAGTTTGCAGAAGATCTTAATGCGGCGACTACGCAGCAAACGTTAGTACAGGAAATTGAACTCTCAAGTCAGCTCGGTGCACAGGGCTTTCCTAGTCTGGTCTTTGAACATGGAAATAAAAGAGCCTTATTAACGCTTGATTACAATCAGGCCGGCAATATACTGCAACAAATCAACCGGCTGATGCTGGCGTAATAGCGGTCAGCTTAGTGCGCTGGCCAGTGCTTTTTCATCAATCGGATAAGCCAGTGTCGAGTGCACATCCCGCACCGCCAGCAAACGGTTTAATTTATCGGTATTTTCGCGGTCATAAAATACCACGACTTTAGTATCAGGATATTGCTGAATAGAAGCTAATAAAGTTTCCAGGCTACTGGTACGGTCTCGAAAATCTGACTGGAAGTTAAACTCGGCGACAATTATATCCGGCTGGCTTTTTTTAATCGATGCCACCGCTTTACGCATGCTTTCAACCATCGTCACCTGATAACCCGCCTGCTGATAAAGACTATCGTAGAGAGGGTAACCACCCTGCTCTACAATGGATAACAGACGTTTATGATTGTCAGCCATTATTTGCTAACTCACCCATGAACAATCAAGGTGCATACGAACAGAAACCAGTCCCTGTAACCCGTCCTCTATAATAGTGTTAACCGGAGTGCGCTGCTTAAAGCGCCGGTGCGGCCTGCGCATCCATAATGCACCCATTTTTTCACTGTGAGGATAGGTGGTATGCAGTGCTTCATCAATGGCCAGAATATGCTCAACACGCAGATTAACATCAGCGGTATCAGGCAGTGGAGTGTCTTCATGAAAAGCTCTTAATACTCGTGTTCTGGTACCCTCTGGTAAGGCCAGTGTATCCAGCTGCTGGCTTGCGTTTAATTCCCATGACTCTAATAAATTGATAACGTAACGGGTCATTCGCATTCTTGGGTTTTCAGTCTGTTGTTCGCTCATAGATAATCCCGGACACTCTCGGGCCCTTTTCTAAAATCCTAATCGAGTCATAATATTATCACAGTATTAGCCTATAATGCAGCGGCATAAAATGGCTAAACAGCAGTAAAAACACCGCAATTCCTTTACAATAGATATGGTTAATGGTCCGAATCACTTGATATGTTAAATTTAAATACGCCCCGCCTTATTCTCTCGCCGCAGCAAAATGAATTTAGCCTTAGTAATATTAAGCTATTTATTTCAAAATTATCTGAGCTCGATTTTATCGGCTCAGAGCTCGGGCCATCGGCGGACTATCAGTGCTTTGAAACCGGTGATGATTTTCTTCATCAGATCACTTTTCTCGGCTGTTCACCCACGCTTTTTTCCGCTGATAACAGTGATGACAGTAAAACCTTTATTAGTATTGCTCAGCATCAGCAGATTCAGTTTGCTAACAGTTCTCCGCTACCACCGGCACGCTGTCCGCATTGTCAGAAAACCGATAAAAACTGGCCGCTGTATTTACAGCACTGGTCGGATAATAATGACAGCTTTGAAAGCTGCCCGAACTGTCATAAAGACTTTAACTTTACTCAAATGAAATGGAAAAAAAATGCCGGCTACGGTCAACTTTTTATTCAGATTCATGGTATTCAGGAGCAGTTAGCGGTTCCTAATCAAATTTTTATGGATGAATTGCAATCCCTGACACACACCCCGTGGGAATATTTTTTCGCTATTTAATAATGATTTAAAACAAGCCAGTCAGGTAAAATCAAACGACTTTCAAAAACAGGCTCTATAATGTAGCCAGTACATCTGATTTTTTTGCAGCAACTGGCGATAATGACAGGAAAGCTATGTCTGACGATACCATCAAAATCGTAACCTATAATATCCATAAAGGTTTCAGCACCACCAATAAACACTTTGTTTTACACGATATTAAGTCCGCCTTACAGGACGTAGCTGCCGACATCGTTTTTCTGCAGGAAATTCAGGGTGAACATCAGCTCAAAAGTTCATCGGTACTTAACTGGCCGAGTGAACCACAATTTGAGTTTCTGGCTGATCAGGTCTGGCCACACCATGCCTATGGTAAAAATGCCATCTACCAGAGCGGTCATCATGGTAATGCCATCCTCAGCAAGCATCCATTTCAGCAGTGGGAAAACATCAATGTTTCGAACATGAAGAGCGCCAGCCGCAGTTTATTACACGGCGTTATTCAGCTGCCAAACTCCACTAAATCCTTGCATGTTATTTGTGTCCACCTCGGCTTGTTTGAAAAAGAGCGTAGTCGCCAGTTCGACACCTTATGTCAGCGCATTGATTCACACATACCGCATACGGACCCGCTTATTATTGCCGGCGACTTTAATGATTTCTGGCATAAATCCGAGCAACATTTACATGACCATCTTGATCTGACCGAAGTTTTCAAACAGTTAACAGGCTCACATGCCAGAAGCTTCCCGGCCTGGTTCCCTGTGATGCATACTGACCGCATTTACTATCGCGGCATCACCCCCTATAACTGTGAGCGCCTGAAGCACAAGCCATGGAAACGGCTGTCGGATCACATTCCGTTAATGGCGGAATTTAAGTTATAAAACACCTTTAGTGAAATCAACATAAGAATAAGTTAATATACGGCAAACATCCCCCTCCGGAGACATGTATGAGTGACAACGAAAATATTTCAGCCATCGCTGCAGCACCTGAACTGGGTGATAAAGAGGCGCTGGAACAACAGCTTAAAGACCAGTTAGACCACCTGGAGTCATTACAGCAAAAGTTTGGCGCTGATGCCTTAACACAGGCCCGTGCGCAACTGGATATCGCTGAAACCATGGCCGGCCTGGAACGCGGACAGGAAGCCTGGAGTCTGGCTCGCGGCGCTTTTGACCTGTTCCTGAATGACGAAAACTGGCAGGATGCGGTAGAAGCCTGTGAAGTACTTTACCAATGTGACCAGCCTGCATCCATTCCGGCACTGGGCATGGGCGTATGGCTGGCAGTTACCTTCCCGGTTAAAATGCAGACCAGTTACGTGATGCTCGAGCACATTGTTGATGAGACACCTAATTCAGCCGATGGTGGCGCGGTGGCGGCCATGGTAGCGCATTATATTGCTGACCTTCGTGCAGAAGATGACAAAGCCAGAGCCAATATGCAGTTTCTGACCGTTAATCTGCTCGGCCGTGTTGCAAAACGCCACAGCGATGTTAACGATCAGGCAGGGCTTGATTTCTGGATTGAAAAGCTCGAACTCAACAATCAGGATAAACTGTTCTCACGCTTTTCACTGATCATTAATGCTATTGTTGGTGATCAGTGGTGGTTTGACCGCGATGAACTAAGAAAGAAAATTCCTGATTAATACTCAGATCTGAAGCAGGGCGCTTTATCAAAGCAAGCACCCTGCACCTCCCCCATTTCCCCTTACTGACAAAAACATCGCCAATCATTCTGTCAAACGGCCAGTCTCTTCAATAGCCTCTTAGTAGTACATATATTTATTAGTCGATATATAATCAACCTATAATCACAATAAAACGGAGTTGCTGATGGAGCCAGCACATATTTATGACTGAAAACCTAAGACGTATTGTTGTCATGAATTCAAAAGGTGGCTGTGGAAAAACCACCATAGCAACCAATCTTGCCAGCTGTTATGCCAGCCACGGATTTCGCACTGCATTATTTGATTATGACCCGCAAGGCTCCAGCATGCGCTGGCTACGCAGCAGGGATGAGAACCTGCCGGATATATATGGCGTAGTCGCCCATAAATCAGCCAGAGATAATAAAACCCAAAGCTGGCATTTACGTTTACCCATCGGCACAGAACGCGTCATTATTGACACTCCCGCCGGATTGCGGGAAACAGAATTATTAAATCACATACATAATATTGACGAAATTGTTATTCCCGTTTTACCCTCACCCATTGATATTCATTCAACCGCTGACTTTATCCGCGACTTACTGTTGATTGGAAAACTGCGAGCCAGTAATACCCGTGTCAACATCATCACTAACCGCGTCAAAGCTAATACGATTGCCTTTCAGGCATTAAAACGGTTTTTAGATACGCTAAAAATTCCCGTTATTGCACAAATTAAAGATACGCAAAACTATGTGCATGCAGCCGAGAGAGGAATGGGGATTCATGAGATAGCGAAGAAACAGCTGGAAGAAGATAAAATATTATGGGATCAGATTCTCAAGCAGCTTGAAGCAACTGCTAGTTAAATCACGACTCTCCGTTAGATAGTTAATAATGCAAGATTATTAACGTCTGCCCGTTCAATCTCATCTTTGTATTCAATCAGCAAGGTCGGATCGAATTTTTCAACACCAATCAAAGAAAAGTACGCAAAGGGATTACCTTTGCCCTTGTGGTACAGGTAATTATAATAATAGCCGACGGCAATATTGTGCTTGTCCTGCTGAGTCAGATCATCGGGACTGCCATACAGTGTTGGCAGATTAATGACTCTGCCAATTTTTACTTTATCGGGATTATCTATTTTACTATGGTTGGCCTGATAAATATGCGGCCAGTAAAACGGGTTCACATAATGCTTACTGGCAAGCCGCCAGAGACTGTCGCCGTTCATCAGTTTATGTTCCATGGCCGGGAAAAAGACACTCTGTTCGGCACTGGCACGCTTTAATTCATCGTAGGCTTCGCTCGAAACAACAATACTATCCGCTGGTTGTTTATCTGCTAGCAAATCATCTGCTGCCTGCTGATCGGGCAGATCATTTTTGGTATCAATTGAGAGTGAGGCTAACTCAGTATTATCCATAATGATTTTCACCGGCACATGCACCGGTGCTGTGACTGGCGACTTAGTCACCGACAATTCATTTTCATACGAATATAAATAATTCGGAGTCATCGGTGCCACGGAGGCCTGTGAGTTCTGCTGCACAACCTCTGCAGGCTTATCTGTCTTCATGGCATTAAATAACACTGCACTGGCCAGTAACAAAAGCACGGCCGCCGCAACTGCAAACCACGGTTTTGCTGACGATTTTTTAACAGACAGACTATCATCGGTTGTTTTTTCTGAATAAGTATCTGTATCAATATCGAGCATTACAGTTGCAGCTGGCTCCGTGCTATTTTTTGCCGGCTCTGCGCTATTATTCAGTTCGCTATCCTTCCTGAAATATTGTAATTCAGAGATTTCCTGTATTTTTTCAACTACCGACTGATCAAGCCAGTTTGTTTTTTCAGCCCTTTGTTTAGCAGTGCTATCAACAACACCGTCAGCTTCCTCTTTCAGAATACTGACAACCTGTTCCAGCACTTTAATTTCATCCTGGATATCGCTGATTACTTTCTCAGGTTCAGATAACGACTCACCGTTTAGCGGCTGATCATTTTCTCGCTGTGCGGATAAGACAGAGTTACTAACTAACACAGATTCATCTGCTTTTACCGGCGTTACATTAGTGCCGCTTTTCAGTTGCAAATTATTTTTTAAACTAACCGTTTCATCTGCACTTACGGCATCCTCAGCCTGATCCAGTGACTGCAGTGCTGGCGGATGGGGTTCAATTTTTTCTTTTAGATGTTTTGCCGGAATAAACAGCACCCGTGGCCGGGCCTGTATCATTATTTTTTCACCCGTTGAAGGATTGATACCACTGCGTGATTTCATCCACTTCAGTTTAAAGGTACCAAACTGATGTAATCTGACCTGACCATCGCGAATCAGACCTTCACGAATAATATCCAGTAATGCATTAGAGAACTCAGACAAAAACGTCACTTCATTGCCATAGATTTTGGCAATCTGTTCCATCAACGCTTTGTCATATAACCGTTTCATTCAGGTTTCCAGCTCTTAACAAATTCTTTCAGCCGTTCTGAGGCGCGAAAAAATGCAACACGGCGAGCGGGTATTAAGTAATATTTTTTCTCGCCCGGAAGGTAGGTTTTACGAGCCGCCGTCAGTTTGACGCCAAACACGCCGAAGCGGCGTAAGGTTACCTGAGAATCTCCACTCATATGAGTGGCAATAATATCAAGTTCCTGCATTAAACAGCGGCGCGCTTCCGCCTGACTGATCTTTAAACGAATGGATAACAGTTTTATTATTTCAGTAGTTGTCATTTCACTAATAATTAATAAATGGCTGTTGTCTATTAATATAGACGCTTAACAGCCAGATTCAATCTCCATATTAGACTATCGTTATATATTTATATGTCGCGCAATCACCTGTTGCTTTTATTCTACTCGCTTTCGTTACAAAATAAAGAAACTGTCCCGTAGATTTCAGCCAGCCTGGCCCGTTCAAGCGCTTATTTGACTTCGGGTGTATTAGCCTGTTCCGGATCAATAGCAGTAGGATCCACATCGCCTTCAATATCAAGATTAGTATTGGCCTTGTCACCCAGCTGTTTTGTCAGCTTCTTTTTTTTCTTATTTAAAATATCGATCTGCTCCTGCAATGAAGTCACATCATTATTAACAGATACATACTCGCGCATGATTTTATTTTTGTTTTGTAACACAGAAATCTCGGCATTCAAACTCCGCACCTTATTCGATAAGCGTTTCGATGTACGCAGACAGATTTTATACTCATCATTAATTTTACCGGTGTCTTGCTCATTTGATTTAACCACGGTTGATATACTGTTAACCTGCTCACTGACTTTTGCATTTGCTTCCGTCAAATCCGCAATTTTATTATCAAGCCGCATTATTTCTTCATTTTTTAGCTGGATAATTTCAAGCCTGGGATCAATCAGTGTATAGACATACACTGCCCCTGCTGACATACCGAGTGAAAGCAAAACTGTAATGGTTGCTCTTATATACATTTAATTTATTTTCCTAATTAACCTTGCGGAAGAACATTTACATCAGGATTAATATTAACTGAAGTAAAGCTTGAGCACGCGGAACAAATAATACGCATCCCAGGCTCCGGCAGTTTCTCTGATGGAATGCATCGCAAAGGTGGGTACACCCACATCAATTGTTTTGACACCTAAGTCCGCAGCGACAATCGGCCCTATCGTACTGCCACAGGCCATGTCACTGCGCACAACAAAAGACTGCACCGGTACATCGGCCTGTGCGCATAACTCACGAAAAACAGCACTGGTTTCAGAATTGGTTGCATAACGCTGGTTAGCATTAATCTTTATAACCGGTCCTTTATTCAAAATCGGCCCGTGGTTAGCATCATGTTTGTCGGCAAAGTTAGGGTGTATACCGTGCGCATTATCGGCTGAAATCATCATCGACCGATCCATACAGCGACTGAGGTTTTCTGCACTGTCAGTGAGGCGCTCCAGTACTGACTTTAAGAAAGGCCCCTGTGCGCCCGACGATGACACGCTTCCCACCTCTTCATGATCAGTGCACACCAGTAAGGTATTTTTATTGCTATCTGATTCTAATAATGCCTTTAAACCTACAAAGCAGCTGAGCAAATTATCCAGCCGGGCCGAGCAAAGAAAATCATTGTGAAAACCGACGATTGCTGCTGCCTGAGTGTCATATAAACTGAGTTCATAATCCAGTACTTCCGCCGCATCGGCTTTGGGCGACTCTGCCTTGATGAGTTGCAGTAATAAATCGCGGAAATCTAATGATTTATCTTTTGGTAACTGCAAAATAATGGGCGGTAAATCCGTTTGCTGGTTCACCGTTTTATTGGTGTTGACATCTCTGTCCAGATGAATTGCCAGACTGGGTATCATGGCGACCGGTTTTTCAAAGTCGATTAGCTGGCTGACCAGTTCATCGTTCGTTGTTTTAAAGGTAACACGACCTGCAATCGATAAATCACGATCAAACCAGGTGTTTAATAACACGCCGCCATATACTTCAACACCCAGCTGGTAATAACTGTGTTTGCAGATTTCTGGTGTGGGCTTAATTTTTAAGCACGGGCTATCGGTATGTGCGCCGAGCATTTTATAACCTGTTTCTGCCGTATCAGCCGCTTTACTGAAGGCAATGATGGCCGAATCATTACGACAGACATAATAACGCCCGGCTTCTAAGCCCTGCCAGCTATCCGCTTCAAAAAGCCGTTTATAGCCGGCCTGTTCAAGGCTGAGCCTCATCGAATCAATGGCATGAAAAGGCGTTGGGGAACATTTAAGAAAGTCGATCAGTTCATCATTAAATGTTTGTTGTGGAGCGTCCATAAAACCTCTGTGTTAGCTAAATATTTATCAAACTCAATATATACAATGGGGCTCAGGCGGATATTTTGTACAGCATGTATTCATCATATCCGGTCATGATTCTGACCATACCCGCTAATGCCGAATTAAGTGTCTCATCACCGCTATCAACACGCAATGGCTGGCCATTCAAACGGCGTATTTTATCTGCTGTGGCTAAGTAAAGGATATTCTCAATGCCAATGCGCCTGATAACATCCGGACTCAGTTGCTGATTACCTCTGCCCAGCACGATGCCCTGACCACCAATCACGGTAATAACCAGTCGCGCCTTTTGTTCGCTGTGCTGATCCAGCAGATGCAGAATTTGCTGTTCGGTCAGATCGCTGGCCACCAGCTGCTGATTAATCACCAGATCAACTCCCAGTAATGTATTTTCCAGACCCAGCTCTTCCATAATGGCTGCCGGAGTGGTGCCTGAGCCAATGAAATACAGCACATCATCCTGCATCTGCTCAATCACACTCGTGGCCATATCATGCAACTGCAATGACTCATGCTCGATACCGCCTTCTTTTAAGCCCTGCATGTGCTCATTATCCTGCGGCACCCACAATCCGCCGTAACGCCGGGCTTTAACGATACCCTGGCGGAAGGCTTGTTCGTCGATATCCATGACATCGCTTTCGGCCAGTCTGGCGGCTTTACCCTGAATAATGTCCGCCACCAGCTGGCCGGCATGCTGCGGGGATACCGCGTACACAGCGGAATGAATTTTACAGCCCGATGGAATCCCCACCACCGATAAACGCTCAACAGCATTCAAGTCTGATAAGGCCTGATAAACATCACGGGCCGTGCCATCGCCTCCGGCAAACAATAACAAATCAACCTTGGCGGCCAGCATTTTTTCAACCGCCTGGCGGGTATCAGAGGCTTCGGTTTGCAGCTCATCCGGCTGCATCAGCAGCTGACACTCCAGGCCAGTATTTATGGCTGCTTCTTCGCCCATCGCACCGGCCACGGTATACAGTTCAAATGACTGCTTGAGCGCCAGCAGACAAGCCAGCGCCTGCTCAGTGCGAGCACCGGCTAATGCGCTAGCACCCAGTTCAAAGGCTTTTTCCCGAATGGCTTTTCCATCGCTGCCTTTTAGGCCCACCCGGCCACCGACACCCGCGACGGGATTAACAATTAAACCCAGTTTAAACAAGGACATACTCAGATAGTTCTCTAACGTAAAATGAATGATAGTGGTATCATACACTGGCTTTTAATCAATCAGTGAATTCACCTGAGTTAAACAAAATGAAATTCGATCACCCGTACCAAACACGCCGCAAATGCCACAGCGTCAAAGTAGACCACATCACAGTTGGTGGCGATGCCCCTATTGTTATTCAGTCTATGACCAATACCGATACGGCCGATATAGCATCGACGGTAAAGCAGATATTAACGCTGGCTGAAGCCGGCTCGGAAATGGTACGTCTGACCGTCAATACCTCCGATGCCGCCGCCGCTGTACCAGAAATTCGTAAACAACTGGATGCGATGGGCTGCAATGTGCCATTAATTGGCGACTTTCACTTCAATGGTCACAAGCTGCTAACGCAACACCCTGAATGTGCTCAGGCCCTATCAAAGTACCGCATTAACCCCGGCAATGTCGGCCGAGGTAAAAAACGTGACGAGCAATTTGCGACCATGATCGAATTCGCCATCAAATACGACAAGGCTGTTCGCATTGGGGTCAACTGGGGCAGTATGGACCAGGAATTACTGGCCAGATTAATGGATGAGAACGCGCTGCAGGCTGAGCCGGCCGATCCGAAAGACGTGATGTTTGAAACCGTTATTCGTTCTGCTTTGGAAAGTGCAGAAAAAGCCGAAGAACTGGGGCTAGCTGCCAATAAAATTATTCTGTCCTGCAAAATGAGTGCGGTACAAGATCTGATCATTGTTTATCGGGCCATGGCCAGCCGCTGCCAGTACGCTTTACACCTTGGCTTAACGGAAGCCGGAATGGGCTCAAAAGGCATTGTTGCCTCGACCGCGGCACTGAGCATCTTATTACAGGATGGCATTGGCGATACCATACGCATTTCACTGACACCGGAACCCGGTGCAGCCCGTGAAAAAGAAGTCATCGTCGGCCAGGAAATACTACAGACCTTAGGTCTCAGAGCCTTTGTGCCGCTGGTCACAGCCTGCCCGGGCTGCGGCCGCACCACCAGCACATACTTTCAGTCACTGGCAGAAAATATTCAAAATTATGTCCGTCAGGCCATGCCCACATGGAGTGAAAAATACCACGGTGTCGAGCACATGTCTGTTGCCGTCATGGGCTGCGTTGTCAACGGCCCCGGTGAAAGCAAACATGCCAATATCGGTATCAGCCTGCCCGGCAACGGTGAGAAGCCGGTGGCACCGGTGTATGAGGATGGGGTAAAAACGGTGACACTAAAGGGTGACAATATCAGTGAAGAGTTCCAGCAGATGGTCGATGCCTATGTCGAAAGAACATACCGCAAGGTATAGAGCACCAGCCACTGCCTGAGAGCAGCGGCCCGTACCCTGGCATGGCGACTCTTTAATTTAAGGTTCTGGAAAACGCGACTTCTGCACCCTGATCATAAATCAGATCCATCATCATGTTCTCACCTTCGGCCGTCGCCCGCACTTCCGTTAAACCCGGCTCTCTGCTGGCCAGATATGCACAGGTGGCAACAATCATCTGCTCATTATTGGCTTCGATGGAGTGAATCAGCGTCATTGCCACAAATTTGGCGCGGGCTTTATTATCCGGATTGTCGATCTGTTCATCACCCAGTTTAAAGCCGCCATCCATATCTGAATCCATTTTGTCGAGGTATTCGCGTTGCTTACCGGGCAAGCGCTTATTACGGTCATACTCAACAATCGACTCATTATTAATGTACACCGTTAACTTATGGTTCATGCAACACTCCGTTAAATCTTTATTAGTAAATAATTATACATCAGGCAGACAGGAAAAATCTGTTCTCAGCTAAAACTAAAAATGCTAGACCGTAGCAATATAGATAAACACACGCACTTCAAAAACGCTGAGTGGCTGATATATGCATTCTGGTTTGAAAAGAAACGGCTAAAATGTATTTTCACTGGCGATAAATGCATATCAGCCTGATGGCAACATTCAGTATGAAACATTTACAATAAAAAGCATGCAGTGCTAGTATCAGTCATCAGGCTATTGACCAGCCTCGCACAATAACACGCTAACAAAAAAGGACTTTATAGTGAAAATAGAAGTTTACATGACAGCTATCTGCCCTCGCTGCCTCTATATTTCAAGAGTACTGAAAGAACTCAATCTCAAACACCCTGAACTAGACATTGAATACATAGATTTGTTAAAGGATTTTAGTCGCTTCAACAAGGCCGGTATCAAGATTTTCCCTGCCATTGTCATCGGCGATGACATACGTTCCTGGGTAATACCTAAGAAAAGTGAAATTATTGAATTTATTGAGCAGGCCTGCGAAAGTGAAAGTGCTTAAGTATTGCTTTCAGCTCTGACAATCCGGCACAGCTAGTCAGTCCTTTAAGCAATACCATCAGTCATTCGCCTTTGCTCTGCTATCGCTATGGTGTACAAACACTTCACGATGCGGATATGGAACCTCGATATTGTTATCCCTGAAGGCTTTTTCAACAGCAAAATTAATATCGCTGATCACTGACATTCTCTTATCAATATTTTGTATATGGCAGCGCAGTTCAAAATCCAGAGAACTTTCACCGAAGGCGATAAAGTATACCTGCGGCTCCCGCGTCGGGTCACTTTTTATGACCTCGGGATGCTCCTGTGCAATCGCCAGCAGTATGTCTTTGACCAACTGCGTATCGGTACCATAGGCCACACCAACAGGTACTTTTGCACGGCCTTTAGTATCCTGCAGCATCCAGTTTGTTACCTGCCCTGAAATTAATTCAGAGTTAGGCACAATCACATCAGCTCTGTCAAAAGTCTGTATCTGGGTTGAACGAATACGAATTTTTTTAACATAGCCTTCGGTACTACCCACCACAATCCAGTCGCCGGTTTTAACAGGGCGTTCCAGCAAAAGAATAATGCCGGAAACAAAATTGTTAACGATGTTCTGTAAACCAAAACCAATACCTAAAGATAAAGCACCGGCAATAATAGCCAGGTTTGAAAAATCAACACCGGCGATACCCAGTGAAACTAAAACTGAAAGTATGACACCGGTATAGCCACTGATTGAAACAATCGCCTCGCGTGAACCCCGCTCAATTCGTGTTTCCGGCAACCACCTTTTTTCTAAATGATTTTTAAACCAGCCACTAAACGATAACAACAACGCCAGCCCGGCCATCGCAATAATGATTCTGGAGGGGGATATTTTTAATGAGCCGACTGTAAAACCGTCAATCACATAATGCTGAACTTCGTTAATAGCAGTATCCGATAAACCCCAGATGCGCAGAACCACGTAGCCGACACTGAGCCAGAGGACAATACTGGCAATAACCTGCATCCATAAAATACCGGGGAAATGTTCCTGCCCGTGTAAGCCCAGCATTCTTCTGATCGAACGATGCCAGGCCTGAGTGCCATGTTTTAAACCATAGAACATATCCTTGAACAGCATCTGCACCAGCACGAAGACACCCAGCATGATGCTGGTACCGAATAACACTCTTAAAGCCTGCACAGACAGATTTCTGAAACCTGCAAGCTCCAGTATAAGAATAGAAATAAGGACAACGTATATTGTCATCCTGAGCCAGAACCTGGATTTGAAGCGTGGCAGGCTTGCAAGTAATTTTACTAACCAGAAAATGCCCGCTATGTATAAAACAGAGTAGACTTCGCGGCCAAATAACAGGATATTCTCGGGCAGGCTTTTTGCGACGATGGTGCCAAAAAACAGATAACCGATAAAAATCAGTGTTAATAACACTTTCAGATTTGTAGCCAGTGGCCCAACCAGATGACCCGGCAGTTTGAAAATATGGGTTGCCGGCTTGCAGGGTGAAAACAGCACATGGATGACTGCCAGTAAGAGAAAATAAAAGGGCAGTCCATATGCCAGCATACTGACAAACGGCACCGGGGTAATCTGACTGGTTACAATATAGGCAAAAATCGATGCCAGTATACTCACCGAAAGATGTGGCAAAAAGTGACCAAAACTCGACAATACTGCCCGGTTAAACTTATGTGAAAAACTTTTTATGTATTGAACACGCGTAAGACTGCTGAATATGTTTTCTCTGACCGTCAGTGCGAACCAGTAAAGGCCGATAGCAAATACAGCAAAAAATACCGCATCAGCCAGTGAGAAAAGCGAAAGCCCGCTATTGGTACTAATAAATTCCCGGCTTGCATCAAACCATATCGTTGGCTGATCGAAATTCTTCTGTAAAATATCGACTACCGTCAGTTCACGCGCAAACAGACGTGCAGCAGCTATTTGTTTATACTTTAAATTTACCTCAGCCTGTAAGCCTTCACTCTGCAGCAGTAATAACCGGCACTTGGATAATTCCTGCTCAACAGCGGAATTTTCCTTCATTAACTCACCACGTTTGATGACTACATCACGCGGCTCGCCCTTTACGGCTTCGCCCAGTGACTTAATATCATCACTGATTTTACTGGTTTGCAGGGTCTTTTCTTCGATGCACTTCAGTGCTTTTTGTTTAGCATCGGAGAGGACAACACTCCAGCTCTTCACCTCTTTTTCATCGAGCTTTCTCTTCTTCAGGTCTTTCTCAATCTTGAGAACTGCAGCCCCGGTCTCTTTAAGACTGTCTTCAGCCAGAGCAAGGTTAGATGTCAGTAGCAATATCAGTACAAGTAGAAAGCGCATCAGAGACTCTGTGAATGAATAAAACAGCAGAAATTTTACTGCGATAGCGCAGCTTTATCTATCTAATTTAGGGATTAATTCAGCCGTAGTAGTCCGACAAGGCAGTTGTGACAGTAACAATATGATAAATAGTCTTTGCTCACGCCGTCGTTACGACATTAGCAGGCAATATAGTAACTTACTCTGTCACTGTCCAATAAGCTTGTAGAAAAACAATAGCCTGCTTATTTATAATGTAACGCATGTATAAATGATCTGACATCGGCATGCTCATGCTTCATTATCAGCGTTATTGCTACTTCTTCAATGGCAGCAATGACGGAAACAGCCGCTGCCATATAAATGGGCCAGCGCAACCAGCCGGTGAAAACAGCAATGTAGGATATTAATGTAAGAAACACCGCCAGTTTAACCGACCAGGTATGATAGCTGGTGAGTGTACGAAACTTTATCAAACCAACGATGACCGGTACAACAAAGCTTAGTATGATCAGCACAACATATAACATTTCTTCCTGTATCATATCCGGCCACATCCACCAGGCAGAAATAGCCAGTGTTGTGTAGATAATAAAATCACCCCAGCTGTCCAGATGTGAACCCAGCTCTGTGATCATGTTTAAATGCCGGGCCAGAAAACCATCAAGCACATCCGTAAACAATGTAAAAACCAGAACGATAAAATAGGCTGTCACGCTGTGATGATAGGCCAGCAACAATAACACAGGCGCCATAAATACCCGTACTATACTGACAATGTTAGGCGGATTAAAAAAATCTTTTTTATTGATCATTGGATAATACCTAGTAGGGGCGTTTCCTAATGCCAATCTTAAACAGCATTTTTGACACCATACGTTCAATAATATAAAACGCAATGACGATTGCTATGACCTGTGTCAAGTTCAGCGGAATGACTGACATCATCATGACAGCAGGCAACACGGATTCAGGCAGCTGATCAAGTAACAGCATTTCTGAGCTGGAAGCTTTTTTTAACCGCCGTTTAATAAAGCTTGAAAACAAATCACCAGTCATTGCCAGCAGCGAAATAAGCAGACCAATATAATACTCACCATCGAGCAGCACAGAAACTGACGCTGTCAGAGCAAGCGACATGATTAATCCGCGCCAGGTTTTAGTTTTACCAAATAAATACTGCTGATCTTTTAGTTTCAAACCAAAATCAACAGGCAAAGACAATCTGTGCGAAAATAAAAAACTCACGATAACTGGCGAGCCATTGGCTACCAGTATCAGCAGTAAAACTTCAGCTATCTCTTTCAAATCAGCGCACTCCTTTTAGCCTCATTTGAAATACTTTAAGCATACCTCAGGGCTTTTACCGGTGACTGTTTTATCACTTTGTTCATATAAAAACCGCTGATTATCAGGATCAGACATACTGATAATAACGGCCCGTAAATCCATAATGACAGATGCAGTTCAAAATATAATTCAAACACTTTGCTGTAAAGCAGATAGGCAATAATTTCCGTGCCGGATACCGCCAGCACACCGGCAAACAACCCCAGCAAACTAAATTCAGCAAACTGACTGCGCCTTAGAAAAGCCTTTTTCGCGCCTAGCGTTCTCATCACAACGGCTGCATTCATGCGTTCGTCCATGCCTGATTGCATGGCAGCAACCAGCACCATCATGCCGGCAAACAGTACAAATAACATAACGTATTCAACAGCCGTAGTGACCTGCGACATAATGGACTTAACCTGCTGCATAATCACATCAATTTCAAGCACGGTTAGCGTTGGAAAATTCTTTATCAACTGATTCAGTGTTTTCTTTTTTGCAGGTTCCAGATAAAAACTGCTGATATAGCTGAGCGGAAATTCATTAATAACATTTTCAGGAAAAATAATATAAAAATTCGGCTGAAATGAATCCCACTGCACCGAACGAATACTTTTTATCGTCGCTGAAATATGCTGGTCGGCAATACGGAAAGCCAGATCATCACCTATATCTACCTGCAAGCGCCTGGCCAGTCCTTTTTCAATTGAAATAACGGCCTTACCGTCATCCGCTGCACTCCACCACTGCCCTTCAAGTAACTTATTATTGGCCTGTATCTGTTTTGACCATGAAAGATTAAGCTCGCGTTTGAGCGACTCATCCAGTTTTGTTTTATCTTCCGCCACATCCAGTATATCTTTATTATTAATTTTAACAATCCGGCCACGAACCATCGGATACAAACCTTCTGTTGCAATGCCGTGCTCGGCAAAAAACTGCTGTACCGCTTTTACTTCATCGTTCTGAATATTAATGACAAAATGGTTAGGCGCTTTATCCGGCAGCTGGTCCTGCCAGCGATGAATTAAATCGGTTCTTATTAAAAAAATAATCATCAGTATCATTAGTGACAAACCAAATGCCAGCATCTGTAACTGATTGCTTTTCTGGTTTCTTACAATTTGTAGCAAGCCTGTTTTCCATGGCCCGCTCAACCCTGGTAATATCAGCCGGCTAAGATAAATCAGCAATAGAGATAAAATAAACAGCATGGTAACACTGACCATTACACCGGCTAGTACCAGCAGTGTTAATTTCAGCTGGCCTGACTGCCACCACATCAGTACTACCATACTGCAGACAGCCAGCCCGTAAACAAACCATGAGCTAATCGTTAACGGTGCAATATCATTACGCAACACTCTCAAAGGCGATACCGATTTGAGTCTTAACAACGCCGGCAGACTAAAGCCGCTTAAGGTCACAAAACCGGCAACAAAACCGCTGATTAACGGATAAACACCGGCGCCGGGTAACTCAGTCACCAGCAGGTCTTTGAGTAGGATCATCAGCCCTTGCTGCGTAAGGTATCCCGCCAGACAGCCCAGCAAACTGCCGATGACTCCTAATATAAATAGCTGCATACTAAAGATCCGGATAATGGTTTTTTGCGATGCCCCCATACATCGCATCAGTGCAGCCTGATCAAAATGTCGCTGACCGTAACGATTAGCCGTCATTGCAATCGCAATACCCGATAGCATTACACTCAGCATCGACGCCAGTGATAAATATTGCCCGGCTTTATCCATTGCCGAGTTAACGGCCTGTGAGCCTTCAGTACCACCGACCAATCTCTGGCTGCCTGAAAGCCTTGGTGCCAGCCACTTCTCAAATTGTTTTCTTGCCTTTAATTCGCCGGCAAAACCGGTTAAATAGGTTACCCGGCTGCCCGGCTGAATCACCGCTGTTTTGGCCACATCCTGAATATTCATTAGCAGGTGTGGCGCGATCGTGACAAAACTACTGGCCTGCCCCGGATCGTGTTTTAAAACAGCTGCGACCTGCAATTCGGTTTCACCTAATTCAATTTTATCGCCGATTTTTAAATTCAATAAACTAAACAGCCGCGGCGCAAGCCAGACTTCACCGGCAGCCGGTCCGTAATTAACCGGGCGTTCATCACCGTATAGCTGCGCGGATATTTTTATCTGACTCAATAACGGATAATGCTGGTCAACGGCCTTGATATGTGTGAGCTGAAATTCATCGTGCGCCACAATCACGCTGGAGAAGCTGATGCTCTTGGTGATACCGAGACCGGCTCTCTGCGCGTAATTGATAACTGACTGATCCGTCAGCTGCGGACTCTTTAATAATAAATCCGCACCTAAAAACTGACCGGCCTGATCGTTCATTCCGCGGTTAATACGCTGTGTAAACAGTCCAGTTGAAGTCACACTGGCAACCGCAATCAGCAAGGCCAGTAATAAAACTTTTAGTTCACCGGCGCGCCAGTCTCTGACTAATAAACGCGCAGCAAGCAGGAAGTGTTTAGTCATTGTTTAAAACACCGTTTTCAAGTAGTAAACAACGCTCACACTTCTGCGCCAGATTTTCATCATGGGTAACAATCACCAGTGTGGTTTTTTTTTCGCGGTTCATTTCAAATAACAAATCGATAATATTTTTGCTGGTGACTTTATCAAGATTTCCGGTTGGCTCATCCGCAAAAAGAATGGTCGGGGCGGTGACAAATGCTCTGGCGATGGCAACTCTTTGCTGCTCACCTCCGGATAGCTGCTTTGGATAATGCTGTAAACGTTCAGCCAGACCCACCCGTGTTAACAATGCAACCGCATCGTCTCTGGCCGAAGATTTGGATTGCAGTTCAAGCGGTAACATTACATTTTCTAATGCCGTCAGACCGGCAAGTAACTGAAATGACTGAAACACAAAACCGACTTTCTCGCCGCGCAAGGCAGCACGGCCATCTTCATCCATTTTATTAAGCGATTGTCCAGCCAGAATCACCTCTCCACTGCTGGCCTGATCCAGACCTGCAAGCAAACCCAGCAGGGTTGATTTGCCGGACCCCGATGCCCCTACGATAGCAATTGTTTCAGCAGGCTTGATTTCAAGGTTAACTCCCTTCAGGATATCCAGCATAGTACCGCTGGAACTGTCCAGCGCCGGCACCTGTTTAGTCAGGTTGTTGACAGATATAACCATTTCAGAAGGGATTTGCATGATTCGCTCTTTATTATTTATCACGTTATTGTTGAGTAGTCCGCTAAGCTTTGCCGGCAAAAAATCAGCCACCATTCTCGTTGTTGGTGACAGTCTCAGTGCAGCATATGGCATTGACCCGCAGTCAGGCTGGGTCAGTTTACTGGCATTAAAAGTTGCACAAAAAAAGCAGCCACATCAGGTTATCAATGCCAGTATCAGTGGTGATACTACCATTAATGGCGTTAAACGACTGCCCTCTCTGTTAAATAAATATAGACCAGATATCGTGATTATTGAACTGGGCGCCAATGATGGTCTGCGTGGTTTATCACTAAAAGCAATGCAAAACAACTTACGCCAGATGGTTGAGTTATGTCTGCAGTCGGACGCCAGAGTATTATTAGCCGGCATGAAAATACCGCCCAATTACGGCAAGCGCTACACCACCGTCTTTAACAACACTTATGTTAATTTAGCTAAGGAATACAAACTCAGTCTCGTGCCCTTTTTATTAGAGGGCGTTGGCACTAACAGCGAATTAATGCAGGCAGACGGACTTCATCCGTCAAAAGATGCCCAGCCAGTGATTCTGCAGACAGTATGGGAACAACTTAAATTAATATTGTAAGCAGTATTTGTAACGCAGCACTCGCTAAGCTCATAGTTATCTACAGCAGAGAAGTCGGTTTTTTATAGCCTCTTGATTAATTACCGGCTCTCACTAAACCACCAAGACCGGCATTTTCCAGTGCGGTGTTTAGCAAACAACGAATATCCTTCACGTTTTCCATTTTCAACGCTTCTTTCAATAAGGACTCAAGCTGTGCGGAGGTAAATGCACGCACCACCCGTTTAACCCGCAGCAAACTGCCGACACTCATACTTAAGCTATCAACGCCCATACCGATTAAGGCCAATGCCGATGCCGGGTCGCCGGCCATTTCACCGCACACACTGACCGTTTTTTTATGACGGTGAGCCACTCTCACTATATGCTGTACTGAGTGCAAAACAGACGGGTGCAGACAATTATAAAGACCAGCAACCTGTTTATTATTTCGGTCTACTGCCAGAAGATATTGTGTTAAATCATTACTTCCCACAGAAAAGAAATCAACCCGCCTTGCCAGTGCATCCATTTGATAAACAGCCGATGGTACCTCAATCATGACACCTATCTGTGGATACGGCACAGCCATGCCTTCACTGATTAACTCCTTATGGGCTTTTTTTATTAACAGCAGTGCATCATCCACTTCACTAACATCACTGATCATCGGTAACATCAGACGCAAATTATTTTCATACACATTGGATTTTAGGATGGCTCTGATCTGTGTTAAAAATATTTCCGGGTGATCGAGCATAATGCGGATACCGCGCCATCCCAGAAAAGGATTTTCTTCGACAACGGGAAAGTACGGCAGGGATTTATCGCCGCCTATATCGAGTGTGCGGAATGTTACCGGGCGCGGGGAAAAACTTTTCAATACTTGCCGGTAAATAGCTGACTGTTCATCTTCACCGGGAAAACCGTCACGCATCAGAAACGGTATTTCGGTGCGGTACAAGCCAACCCCTTCAGCACCACTTTTCAAAGAAGGCGAAATATCCTCCAGTAAACCGGTATTTACCTGCAGAGGAATATGTAATCCGTCCAAGGTTTCCGAAGCAGTATCAACCAGCTTCACCAGTTCTTCATCCAGCTGTTTTTCTGCCTGTATCAGCTGATTAAATTCATCCAGAACTGCCTGTGAGGGCTTGACATAAATCTGCCCGCTATAACCATCAATGATTATTTTCTGGCCCTTAATGCGCTGCACGGGTAAATCATCAATGCCCATGACTGACGGAATATTTAAGGCATGAGCCAGTATAGAAACATGTGAAGACGCCGAACCTTTGGTTGAAATAATACCGGCCAGATATTGTAACGGCACCTCGGCAAATTGCGAGACGGTAACTTCTTCACCAACCAGCACAACCGGTGCGGATACTTCAGCAACCTGTGTCTGCTGCATTTGTAAATGCATTAACAGTCGCCGGCCCAGGTCCTTAATATCTACCGCTCGCTCACGAAAATAGGCATCTTCCATGGCATCAAATTTTTTAACGTGTTCTGCTATCGTTTCACGTAATGCACCCTGTGCCCACTGACCAGCTGTAATCCGCTTAATAATCGTGTCGATTAACGAATCACTTTTGAGCATTAATCCAAACACATCAAACAAAGCCAGCTCTCCGGCGGTAATGCTGCCTTGCATGCGACGGGAGAGCTCTTTAAATTCATTTTCTACATTGCTAACGGCCTGTCTAAATGAACTGATCTGCTCATCGACCTCGTTCTCACTGATACGGCTATCTGGCACTGACTGCAGACTGGCTGGCGGAAAGACTACCATTGCCTCAGCAATGGCAATACCCGGTGAGCCTGCCAGGCCTTTCATATTAAATGAGTGACCCTCTACACCGTCAAACAGACGGGTTAATTCACCCATTTTCTCTGCGTGAGAAATGGCGCCGGCCAGTTGTGCAGCCAGCGTGACCAGAAAGGTTTCATCGTCAGGGGAAAAGCGCCGTTGTTTTGTCTGACGCACGACCAGAACACCAAGCACATGACGGTGTTGAATCAGTGGAACACCTAGAAAACCATGGAAAGAGACTTCGTCCGTCTCACTAATAAAACAATAATTTACATGACTATGAGCATCTTTAATATTAACCGGTTCAGCCTGTTTATAAACCAGTCCAACCAGCCCCTGATCAAAGTTAAATCTTATTTTTCCGATCGCCTTCGGATTCAGGCCATCAGTTGCCATCAAAACTAACTGTTCGGCCTTAGTATCACGAAAGTACACTGACACGGCGTCCACATGCATGATCTGCTTGATGCGTTGTACCGTTATATTCAGGGCCTGTTCAAGCCCGGATGCGTCATTAACATCCTGAATAATCGTCTTCAGGATATTGAGTTTGTTACTTTTCATTAAACCAGATACCAGTCCACCATCTTGTTAAAAAACACTATAAACCTTTCGTATTTTAATAACTATAAAAAAACCCCGGTGAACCGGGGTTTTTTTATTGAAACAGTCAGCATTTAACGCTGTTGATACAGCTAGTATTCTACTTCTCTGCAGCCCCGGACTCTGTCAGTGGCGGATTGAAACTGTCAATACATTCATTGATAAACTGAATTTTATCTCCCTCATTCTCAATCCCTTCTCTTTGAGCCTCTTCAGAACAATAACTGAAACTTTCATCGTCAGTTTTCATTTCATCTGCCGCATAAACGGCACCAGAGGCAAAAGTCAGGCTCAAAACTGTCAGTAATGCATAAAACTTCATCGCTCTACTCCCGTAGAAAAATTAAAATTTATAATATCTGTCACTCAAAAAATAAGTGCTTCAGAGTGCTGTCTTTTTAAAGCTTTATATTCCGTCAGTAAAGTGAATAAATGTGTATGTAACGATCATGTATTTAGATTAAGATTAGCTTTTCACTCTTCTTTCTCATGTAGTCATAACAGGTAATGAATTAATGGATGCAGGTTTACTCAAGGCCTTTCTCGAAGTCAATCGCGTAAAACATTTTGGCAAGGCTTCAAACAATCTTTTTATCAGTCAGTCTGCTGTCAGCGCACGCATTAAACAACTTGAAGATGAACTGGGTACCCGCCTGTTTACCCGTGACCGTAATAATATTGACCTGACAGCGGCGGGGAAAAAATTTCTTATTTATGCGGAAAACATTCTTAACACCTGGGACCGGGCAAGGCAGGAAGTATCGATCCCGGAAGGAACAGACACCTTACTCAGCATTGCCGCCTTACCCAGCATCTGGGATATTTTTCTGCAAGACTGGCTTATCTGGTTTCATAAACACAATACGACGACGGCATTACAGGCTGATGTCATGCAAACGGATTCATTATTAAGGAGTCTTATTGACGGTGTTATTGATCTGGGCTTTGTATTTAACCCGCCAAAAACGCCTCAGCTATGCATTAAAGAACTCGCGCCTGTACCCTTAATCATGGTCTCATCAGAAAAAGGCATAACCACAGAAAAAGCCATGCAGAAAGATTATGTTTTCGTTGACTGGGGAACATCATTTGGGATTATTCATGCAAGACAGTTTCCTGATGTTCCAGCTCCCCGCTTAAGAGCCAGCGTTGGCCGGGTGGCGCTTGGTTTTATCAGCAACTGTGGTGGCTCAGCCTACCTGCCTGAAGCCATGCTTGAGCAACAAATGGGTTCTACTTTATTTAAAGTCGCGGATGCGCCGGTCATTCAGAAAGAAATCTACGCTGTGTATTCAGCGACAAACAACAAACAAGATGCCATTGACAATGCCCTGAGCTGGTTTAATCAGTAGAAGTCCGTATCCCAGACATCAGAACAGCCTTTCATAAGACGCTCCATTTCCCTGTCTTCTCTTAGTGTATCAAGCTGACGACGGGCATCATGCGAGCCCTTTGATGAGCGGTTCTTCTCAGCTGCATTTTCATCGCCAGCAGCGAAGTCATCGGTGATCTGCGTATCAAACTCATCTTCACTCATGATTTTTACCCTTCAGTTATACCGCTCATACTGCCGGCGTAAATCTATATCATAAGCAGCGTAATATTTATCAGCGGGCAGCTACTGTAAAGCTAATATTTTTGATCGTCACGACCTGTTATACTGATCATCATGATATTTACCGGATATTTCAGAAGTAATACATCAGCCACTCTTTTATCTAAATAGTTAACGTACACTATAATACAGTTACAGAATGTAAGTGGTATACACAAGGTCTGTGCCGCATAATGAAAGAAGGCAAACCCGCAGAGAGTATAGTTATGACTGACTGGCCAGATTTTACGCAACTCAAAACCATTATTTTATCCTGGCTGGGTGAACTACAGTCTTTACTCATTTCTACTGAAATCTGGCTGCAGCTCGTTGTCATTGTGCTGGTTTTTATAGTGGCCCGCTGGTTTATCACACCACGCTTACAGCGACTACTTATACAGCTCAGTACCAGCAGTGGCAAAGTTGCCAGTTTTAATCAGGTCATCGTCACGCTGAACGAATTTGCTAACACGCTGGTGTGGCTGACTTTGCAATGGATCAGCATCCAGTTTTATATTTTTCTGGGCTATACGCACCACCTGCTCACGCCAGTTGCCAGCCTGCTCAGCGCCTGGCTGCTGATTCGCATTGCCTCAAAACTGCTAAAAAATGAAGTGGCTGCCCGTGTAGTGGCCGGCGTGGCCTGGAGCTTCGCTGTACTCAATATATTCGGCTGGGTAACACCGGCTCTGAACCTGCTAGACAGTCTGTCTTTTACACTCGGGGAGATAAGACTGTCACCGCTGATTATTATCAAAGCCGGCCTGGCCTTATCCTTATCCCTGTGGATCGCTAACGTACTGGCGAGTTTTCTTGACCGCAAACTGGAAAGCTCTCAAAACGTTTCCCCCGTGATGCGGGTACTCAGCGTCAAACTACTGCACATTGGTCTGGTGATCTCGGCTTTCCTCATTACCTTTTCTGCTATTGGCATTAACCTCACTACACTGGCCGTATTTGGCGGTGCATTAGGTGTCGGTCTTGGTTTTGGTTTGCAAAAGATATTTTCCAATCTGGTCAGTGGCGTGATCCTGCTAATGGATCGTTCCATCAAACCCGGTGATGTCATTTCAGTCGGCAATACTTTTGGCTGGATTAATCATTTAAGTGCGCGTTATGTGTCCGTCATTACCCGTGACGGCATCGAGCACCTGATCCCGAATGAGATACTGATCACCGAACGGGTTGAAAACTGGTCATTCAGTGACAACCTGGTGCGCTTAAAACTGCCGATTGGTGTCTCTTATAATTCCGATGTGCGACTGGCAATGAAACTGTGTGTGGAATCAGCTAAAGCCACCACTCGTATACTCGACAAACCGGAACCCCGCTGTTTATTAAAAGGCTTTGGTGACAGCTCGGTTGAGCTGGAATTGCGCGTCTGGATCAATGACCCGCCGAACGGACGCGCCAATGTTTTAAGTGATGTCTTACTGGGTGTCTGGGATCGTTTTCATGAACAGGGGATCGAGATTCCATACCCGCAGCGCGATCTGCATTTACGCAGCGGCTTTGAGCAGCTCAAAGATCACGATATTAAAGCAGATGATAAAGGCGAACAGCAATGATGCAGTTTATGTTATGCCATCACAATACAACACAGGTCGGTGGTGCAGAGTTATTACAACAATGGCGGGAAAAAGCAGACAGCTGGATCTGGGTCGAACTGTTTGATGAACCGGCGGTTGATGAAAAGAGATTTTTACAACAACAATTTTCACTCGATAGCATCGCCATTGACGAAGCTCAGCGTGACCGCCACCCGCCCAACTTTCAGCGTTTTGACGAATATATTTATTTGTTACTAAAACCGCTCGATGCCGAATCCAATTCACTGGATTTTAGTACCCTGCAACTGGCCATGTTTGCCAGTGAGCGTTTTCTGGTGACGAGGCACAACAAAAAATCACCCTATCTTTCAAAGCTCTGGCAGCAACTGGCTGAAAACGGCTGCAGCGGTGCAACGCCTGTTTCTGTTGTCAGTAAAATGTGTAAACGTGTTGCCGAACGGTACGGCACAATTTTACTTAATCTCGAACAGCGTCTGGACATTATTGAAGATGAATTATTCGACACCCCCACTGACACACTGATGAAAGAACTGGTGGGTTACAACACCAGTCTGCGTAAAATGCACCGTATTCTGTCCTATTATGTCGATGTGTTTGCCAGACTTCGACAGCAATTGCACGAAACCAGTCATCATCAATACGACGACTTCGATGATATTTATGCACGCATCGAACGCTTTAGCAGTTTAGCCGCCCTGTACCAGAGTGTGATCACAGATCTGATCGATGCCTATATCAGCCTGAACGGCCACAAGCTCAACCAGATCATGAAGGTACTGACGATTGTCACCGTTATCTTTGTACCACTGAGTTTACTGGTCGGTATTTATGGTATGAATTTTGAGAACATCCCGGAGCTGAAAAACAGAAACGGTTATTATATGTTACTGACGGCAATGGCTTCTATTGCGGCGCTATTACTGTTTCTTTTCAGGAAGAAACGCTGGTTATAAGCATCGCTAGTTACTCACTGATATTACGAAATTATAAAACTGAATTTAAAAAAATAAAGAGAACATGAATGGAACACTGGACAGAATACTCACGCTTTATTATCGCTCTGTTTGTTATTTTGAATCCCTTTGCTGCCGTTCCGATGTTCTTAGTACTGACCAAACATTACAGCAGTGCTGAACAGGGACGAATTGCCAATGTGGCTTCTGTCGCCGTGCTGATAGTACTTGCTATAACCTCACTAACCGGTGAAACTATTCTGCACAGCATGGGGACCAGCCTGGCTTCATTTCGCGTTGGCGGCGGCATCGTCGTGCTGTTAATGGCCTTATCCATGTTGCGAGCACAAACGGATTCCGTGCGCACCACACCGGCAGAAAAAGCCGAAGCAGAAGATAAAAGCGCCATTGCCGTGGTGCCGATAGCCATCCCGTTACTG